>Ga0116164_10000026_pt1 | contig 139979 bp, 125 predicted proteins | sample AD_UKC109_MetaG_FD_89888 | JGI IMG/M metagenome (GOLD analysis project Ga0116164, IMG submission 89888) | Active sludge microbial communities of municipal wastewater-treating anaerobic digesters from Hong Kong - AD_UKC109_MetaG | ecosystem: Engineered > Bioreactor > Anaerobic > Digestate... | reverse complement strand
CCCCGGATTTTTCCACCTGGCTGATGCGCGAAGGATTGAAACTGGCGGATAGTTTGTTTTAGCCGGTTTAGAGGCTAAGAGAAGATCCCCGCAATGTGGCTGTTATCGATGTCCTGGTTGCTCATTTATTCACATAATTCAATTTTTGAATTAGTTACCACTTTGTATTCATAACCTGTTCAATTGCCGCCATTTCCTCTTCGAATTTTCCAATTGATTTCGCATACGAGTTGAGAACATCTGGTCTTTCAGGACCCTTTCCACAAATATTGTAGGCTGCATCAGATCCTCGCTCCGCTACAACATCTTCATAACGATCTTCCCAATTATAATATGCCTCATCATACTGCCGTTCCAACTCATTCGACATTATTTCCAATCTTTGAATTTCACGCTGTCTTTTTTCATACTCAAAGCGTAAACGATCAATCGACCAATTTGAAATTTCCTGAATCCATGGTCCTCCAATTTTTCCCAGGCCATCACAATGTTCACAGGGGATCACGTATGATCCGCCACAGATTGAACATGAGTCAACATGAAGGCTTCCGTTACAATCTGGACATACAATCAACCCCGTGTGATTGCACGTTTTGCAATATAGTGTTCCTGTGCCATAACATTTAGGACATCTCTTCATTTTCATACCAAATAATCCCTTTTGGGGAATTTTGCCTACTCCTTTGCAAATATCACATTCGATAAGGCCTTCTTTACAATCCGGACAAGTAATTTTTCCTGAACCATTACATGATGGGCATAAGCATTCAACGCAGGGAATAGATCCTTTTCCCTTACAGTGCGAGCATTTTTTATAGAGCCCCATCTCCCCCTCCTTTATAGCTTTTATTAGTCCATTTATTGTCTATATATATTTCCTTTTTATCAAGTTTTTATTGTAGGATTTTCATCAAAGGTCAGGAAAGGTAACGGCTGGTCCTGGATGCCCGCCTGCGCGGGCATGACAACGAAGCCCCCCATGCGGCCCGGCCGCCGACAAAGGCTTCACACAATAAATGAAACATAGGTCCAGGAATTATTCCTGGTTATCCCTGCCGAGCCCAGGCGACGATCTGGGCGACGACCTGGTCGATGGTCAGGTTCGAGGTGTCCAGCAGGTGGGCGTCGGGGGCCTGGATCAGCGGGTTGAGTTCGCGCCGGCTGTCGCGTTCGTCGCGTTCGAGCTGATCGGTCAGGACGACGCCGTACTCGACATCCTCGCCGCGCGCCTTGAGTTCCTCGTAGCGGCGACGTGCGCGCACCTGGGCCGAGGCGGTGAGGAACACCTTCACCTCGGCGTCGGGAAACACGTTGGTGCCGATGTCCCGCCCTTCCATCACCACGCCGCCGCCCGCGCCCATCGCGCGCTGCATGGCCACCAGCCGCGCCCGCACCACCGGCAGGCTGCTGACCTTGCTCGCCGCCTGGCTGACCTCGTGCCCGCGAATCGCCCGCGTGACCTGCTCGTCGTTGCAGAAGACGTGCTGCCCGCCCTGATGATCGCGCTCGAAGGAGATCGTCAGGTTGTCCAGCAGCGGCTGGAATTCGTCCTCGGCGAGCGGATCGACGCGGCGGCGCAGGGCGAGCAGCCCGACGCAGCGGTACATCGCGCCGGTGTCCAGATACACGAAGCCCAACTGCTGCGCCACCAGTTTACTGACCGTGCTTTTGCCCGATCCGCTCGGGCCGTCGATCGCCACAATCGGCTTGGCTCGGCTCATCGCTTCCTCGCTTGTCCCGAAAATGGATATGCCTTCATGATTACCCGCATCCGGGCGTTCTTTCAACCGCGCCGATTGCCGCGCTTGCCCGCTCGCACCGCGGCCGGTATTCTCGACGGGCAACCACGGAGGAAGATCATGCGGCGCACCATCGCCCTGCTTTGCTTTTTCGGCCTGCTGCTGGCGGCCTGCAATTCGCCCGCCGAAGGGCTGTGGCCGCTGCACATCGGCAAGAAAACCCTATACGTGGAAATCGCCCGCACCAACGATCAGCACCGCATCGGCCTGATGTACCGCGAGTCGCTGCCGAAAAATCAGGGCATGTTGTTCGTCTATCAGGATAAGCGACGCTTGTCGTTCTGGATGAAGAACACGAAGGTCCCGCTGGACGTGGCCTTTCTCGGCGACAACGGCGACATCCTGCAGATCGAGCCGATGAAGCCGCAAACCACCCAACTGCACGACAGTCGCTACCCGGTGCGTTATGCGCTGGAGGTCAACCAGGGCTGGTTCACCCGCCACGGTTTCAAGGTCGGCGATACAATAAAAAACCTGCCCACGCCTTGATCGCCCGTCGCGTCCGTGCCTACAATCACTCGGTTTTCCACCAACGAAACGAGGTTGAAGATGAAAATGCGATCGCTGATCGTTTTCCTGTTGCTGGCGATTCTGTGCACGTCCTGCGCGGCGAAGATCAAAAACGTGGTCATCGAGGACGACGATCCGGAGCACATCTGGCTGCAATACATGGTCGATAAAGACGATCAAATCATGAAGCAGGGCTTTGCGCATCCGGCGCAGATCGCGCCCGAGCGGATGCGGGACATGCTCAGCGAACTGGCTTACGAAGAGTATAATTTCATGGCCTGGCGCAAGGCCGGTCCGGTGTTCTCGGAACGCGAGGCGTCGCGTCTGGCGACCGCCCTGACCGAGGCGCTGGCCCAGGCGACGGCCGATCAGTGGGTGCACTTCGCCGTCACCGACATGAAGCAGGAACTGCTGTTCAAGACCAAGCATCTGACCGACGGCATCTGCTACGTGAAGGACAACAAGCTCAACATCGTGCTGGGCAACATGAACCTCGAGCTGATCAACCCGGATCGCGACCTGTACCGCGCCGATCCGCGCGATCGGGTGTACACCGATTCGAAGCGTCTGGCGCTCAAGCCGGACCAGGGCATCGACGCCCCGCCGATCGTTCCCGGCGACAAGTGGCTGGAAAAGGCGCGGCGCAACTGGGTGCGGATCGACCTGGCAACCTTCGCTCCCACCGTTTCGGCCGAAGAAGCCACGCCGACGCCCGAGCCGGTCAAGGACACTGCCGCACGTTTGCAGGAGCTGAAGGATCTGCTGGACAAAGGGCTGATCACGCAGGAGGAATACGAGCAGAAACGCAAGGAAATTCTCGGCGATCTCTAGTCGTCAAATCTCGAAGACATCACCGTCGGCGGCCGCGCTTACCGGGCCGCCGAACGTTTTTTCGGTCGCCTGCCGCAGCATTTCAGCCTGGGGCGGAATGGCGAAGTGCGTGAGGATGATCCGCCGCACGCCCTTTTCCGCAGCCATCGCACCCAGGGCACTGGGCGTCACATGGCCCGGGCGTGGCGCATCGTCGGGCGTGCCCGCCTCGGCCAGCAACACATCGGCGCCGGCGGCGAGTTCAACCAATCCCGGGCACAGTTCGGTATCGCCGGAAACGGCCAGGATTTTCCCCTCCGCTTCCAGGCGATAGCCCACGCACGTCAGCTTCCGCGAATGCACCACCTCGACGCAACGCACGCGCAGTTCGTCGTGCAGCATAACCGTGGCGGGCGGCGCGACTTCCCGCCAGTCGAGGGTGAAGTCCAGTTCGTCGAGCCAGTCGCCGAAGGCCATGGGCAGCCCCAGGGCCAGCCGCGACAATCCCGGCGGACCGACGATGGTCAACGGCTTTAGCCGCCGCTTTTGCGCCCACAGGCCGAACAGCAGCGAGGCCAGACCGCCCGTGTGATCCAGGTGATAGTGGGTAAGCAGAATGCCGTCGATTTCGTTGCCGTCGTAACCGGCCTCGGCCAGCGACCGCCAGGCGTCCTCGCCGCAATCGATGAGCCACTGTCCGCCGGCGCAATCCACCAATGCGGCGGGCGCTTTGCGTCGCGGCGTGGCAAAACAGCCGCCCGTGCCCAAAAGAATCAAACGCATGATCCATCCATTCGTTGTTGCAATCGTTTCTTCCGCTCAATGCCCTCTATTTACCGCACAACGCCCCTCACCGACAATTGGCCATTTTTCGGCCGAAATTTCCCATTGCGCCCCTTTTTTCTTCCCGATCGCGATTTCCTAAAAAAAGTTATGGAAAAAGGCAAAAAATCTTTGCGAAAGTTGCACTTACCTCTTGCATTCTCATTAATAAACGGGTATATGGACACCGAAAATTATCGCACGCTTGGTAGCGGGCGGCCTTCGGGCACCCGCTATTTTTTGTGGTTGAAACGATACTCAAAGGTTATTTGCTGTGGATTTTCTCCGCACCAACACGCTGAGCAAAAAGATCGCCGCCCTGGCCGAACCGGTGTGCGCGGCCTGCGGCGTCGACCTGTATATGGTTGAGGTGCTCGGCGATCGGGCGCACGGCAAGACGCGCGTGCGGGTGGTCATCGACGCGCTCGACGGCGTGGGTATCGACGACTGCGCCAAAGTCAGCCGGCAATTGTCGGCCGTGATGGACGTCGAAGATCCGATCAAAGGTGCGTACAACCTGGAAGTGTCGAGTCCCGGCCTGGATCGTCCGTTGCGTAATCTTGATGATGTGCGTGCGGCGATCGGCAAGACGATCTTCCTGGAAACGCGCGAGACCATCGAGGGCCGGAAGCGTTTTTCCGGCCGGGTGGAAGATGTACTGACTGATGTGATAGCCATCCAAGTCGACGGCCGTTTGTTTCATATCCCGGCCTCGGCGGTGAGCAAGGCGAAGTTGCAATACAATTTTAGTGACTAACACACGTAAGGAGATTAGGGAGATGTACTCAGATCTGAACCGCGTAATCGACTCGGTCGTCAAGGAACGCGGTCTCTCCCGGGCGGTGATCATCGAGGCTTTGGAAGCGGCGATGCTCTCCGCGGCGCGCAAAAAGCTCGGCCTGGAGTATGAAATCGAAGCGCAATTCAGCGAAGAATTGGGCGAAGTGGAGCTGTTCCGCTTCCGCGAGGTAGTCGAGGAGGTGGAGGATCCGGCACGACAGGTCACCTTGGATGACGCGCGCAAGATCGACGCGGAAAGCGAGATCGGCGACGAGTTGGGTGAGAAGATCGAAACTTCCGAATTCGGCCGCATCGCCGCGCAGATGGCCAAGCAGGTCATCTTCCAGAAGATTCGCGACGCCGAAAAGGAAAACATCTTCAACGAATACAAAGATCGCGAACACGAAATCGTCAACGGCATCGTGCGCCGGTTCGAGAAGAAGAACATGATCATCGACCTGGGCCGCGCCGAGGCGATCATGTACTTCCGCGATCAGATCCCCACCGAAAACTACAACGTCGGCGACCGTATCCGCGGCTACGTGACCGAAGTGCGCAACACGACCAACGCGCCGCAGATCGTCATGAGCCGCACGAGCACCGAGTTCATGCGCAAGCTCTTCGAAATGGAAGTGCCCGAAATCGCGGAAGGCACCGTTTCGATCGTCGCCTGCGCCCGCGAACCAGGGGCCCGCGCGAAAATCGCCGTGAACAGCCGCGACGCGAACGTCGACCCGGTCGGCGCCTGCGTGGGTATGAAGGGCAGCCGCGTGCAGGCCGTGGTTAACGAACTGCGCGGCGAAAAAATCGACATCGTTCCCTACAGCGAAAACCCGGCCACGTTCGTCTGCAATGGCCTGGCGCCGGCGGAGATCACCAAGGTTATCATCGACGAAGACAACCGCAAGATGGACATCGTCGTCGCCGACGACCAGCTCAGCCTCGCCATCGGCAAACGCGGCCAGAACGTGCGCTTGGCCGTCCAGCTCACCAACTGGAAACTGGACATCCACAGCGAAAGCCAGATCAAGCAGATCGAGGCGCAGGCGCGCAAGATGTACAAGCGCCTGACCAAGGTCCCCGAAAAGCAGCGCGAGATCCTCATCAAAACCGGTTACACGACCATCGAGGATCTGGCCGAGGCGGAAATCGAGGATCTGGCCAACTTCCCGGGCATCGACGAAACGCTGGCCGAAGAGATCATCGACGAGGCCTATGCGATCAAGGTGACCGGCGAATGGCCGTTGCCCGAACCCGAGGACGAGGAAGACGACCTCGGCCTCGATGAGGATTTGACCCAGGAAGAAGCGCTGGCCGCGGCCGAGGGCCTGTTCCGCAAAGCCGACGAACCCGCGGCCGCCGAACCCAAGACGGAGGAGCCGGCCATCGAGCTGCACGACGAGGACGACTTCGAGGTCGATCTCGAATCGCTGCCGGGCATCGCCGGCAAAACCGCGCAGTTCCTCAAGGACCGTGGTTACGGCACGCGCAACGCGATCCTGCGCGCTTCGACCACCACCCTCTCCCAGGTGCCCGGCATGGGCATGGCTTTGGCGGAAGACCTCAAGGAAGCCGTCCTGACCATGGAAAAGCCGGAACCGGAAGAAGACGAAGAACCGGAGATCGTCGCGGAAGAGCCGGCCGAGGAGCCGGCGGAAACCACCGACGAAGAGCCGAAGGAAGGAGAATAAAAATTACCATGGGTCATGCCGTACCGTATCGACAGTGCGTCGCCTGTCGCACGCGGCGCCCGCAAGCGGAACTGATTCGCTTGTGGCGCGCGCCGGACGGTCACCTGGCCCTTTCGCATGAGCCGCGCACGGGGCGAGGAGCTTATTGCTGCCCCCTGGAGGCCTGCATGCGAAAAGCAGTGCAGAAAAAGCTCTATCAGCGGAGCTTGCGCGCCACGGCGACGGTGGCCGATCCCGAGGAACTTCTACGCCAAATGGCGACAGCGGCGGCAAGGCTGGCATAAACGGAGAGAAGTACGATGGCGAAAATTACGGTAGAGGCAGCGGCGAAACGATTGGGGATGGACCCGGATAGCTGCCTGAAGCGCTTACAAGAAATGGGCATGCTTGTCCGCGACCAGTTGGACCAAATTGATTTGGAGACGTTCCGGCAGGTCAAGGCACGCCTCGAGGAAGAGAAAATGCGCGCGCAAAGCGTCGACGCGCATACTTCCAAGCGCATCGGATCCCGGGTCATTCGCCGACGCCGGATCAAAACCTCCGAAGCCGATTCCGCGGCGGACATCGACGAAGGTGCGGAAGCCGAAGCCGCCGCCGAACCGGAGGAAATCCCCGCTCCGGAAAGCCAGCCCGTGGTTGCCGCCGAAGAATCCACGCAGGAAGTTCATGTCGCGTCGGAACCGGTCGCCGAGCCCGAGCCGCAGATCGAAGAGCCTCCACAGGCCGAAGCCGCCCTGGAAGCGGCGGACGTTCCGCCCGCGCCGCCGACGGAAGAGCCGGCCGCCCAGGTCGAAGCGCCGGCCGAAGAGACGCTCGAAGCAGGCCGGCAGCAGGAGCCGCAGGTCGAAAGACGAGAAGGCAGGAAACCGCGCCGCAAGAAGGGGGCGGAAGGTCCGCGCTTGAAAAAAGTGCAGATCCGCGAGGTCACGCACGAGCCGGCCAAGATCATCTCCAAACCGGCTATCCCGATCGAATCGCTCAAACCGCCCGCCGAAAAGCGCCCGGCGGCCGCCAAGCAGGGGCAGCCGCAGGAAGAAGCGCGGCCGGGCGAAGCCGCGCCGCCGAAACCGGAAGGCGAAGGTCGCGGCCGCAAAGGTCGGCGCGTGGTGGACTTCGCGCAACGCGGACGCAAGAAGGAAGACATCAAGCGCGAAATGGGCTTTTTGCGCAACCGTCGTCAGAAGCGCAAGAAGGGCGTCAAGCAGACCGAGATCACCACGCCCAAGGCGATCAAGCGCAAGATCAAGATCGGCGAGCAGATTCAGGTCGGCGAACTGGCCAAGCGCATGGGCGTGCGTGGCGGCGATCTGATCAAGAAACTCATGTCGCTGGGCATGATGCTGACCATCGTGCATGACATCGATTTCGAAACGGCGGTCATTCTGGCCAGCGAATTCGGTTATGAAATCGAGCGGGCGACCGCCGAGGTGGAAGACCTGCTGCAGGTCGTCGAATCGCGTCCCGAGGACATGGAATCGCGCCCGCCGGTGGTCACGATCATGGGTCACGTCGACCACGGCAAAACCACGTTGCTCGACGCCATCCGCGAAACCGACGTCGCCAGCGGCGAAGCCGGCGGCATCACGCAGCACATCGGCGCCTACAGCGTCACGCTGCCCAACGGACGGCAGATCACCTTCGTGGACACGCCGGGTCACGAATCCTTCGCGGCGATGCGCGCTCGCGGCGCTCACGTCACCGACATCGTCATCCTGGTCGTCGCGGCCGACGACGGCGTGATGCCCCAGACGATCGAGTCGATCAACCACGCCAAGGAAGCCGGCGTGGCGATCGTCGTCGCGGTCAACAAGATCGACAAGGACAACGCGAACATCGAGCGCATCACCCGCCAGCTCATGGAATACGGTTTGATTCCGGAAAACCTGGGCGGCGATACGCTGTTCACGCAAATCAGCGCGAAGCGGCGCAAAGGCATTGAGGACCTGCTCGACAGCGTCCTGCTCCAGGCCGAGATGATGGAATTGCAGGCCAACCCGAGCGCGGCGGTGATCGCGGTCGTTCTCGACGCCCGCCTGGAACGCGGTCGCGGTCCGGTGGCCGACGTGCTGATCAAGGAAGGCACGCTGAAAAAAGGCATGCAGATCGTCGCCGACACGCAGTCCGGCCGCGTGCGCATGATGCTCGACGACCACGGCAACGAAATGGCCGAAGCGCTGCCGGGCATGCCCGCGCAAGTCATCGGTCTGGACGGCGTGCCGTCCGCCGGCTCGATCCTCAACGCGGTCGAGGACGAAAAGAAAGCCAAAGCCATCGTGCAACTGCGCAGCAACCAGGCGCGCAGCGAAGAACAGAAAAAACGCGCCAACCTGCGTCTGGAAGACCTGTTCACGCAGATGAAGGAAGGCGACATCAAGGAACTCAAGATCGTGCTCAAGGGCGACGTGCAGGGCTCGGTCGAAGCCGTGCGCGAATCGCTGGAGAAGATCGAGCACCCCGAGGTCAAGGTGCGCGTGATCCACAGCGGCGTGGGCACGATCACCGAAACCGACGTCAATTTCGCCAGCGCGTCCAATGCGATCATCATCGGCTTCAACGTCCGGCCGGAAGTCAAATCCAAGGAATCGGCCGAGCAGCAGAAAGTCGATATTAAAATCTACAACGTCATTTACGAACTGCTTAACGATGTGCGCCTGGCCCTGCAGGGCATGCTGGCGCCGCAGTACCAGGAAGTGCTCAACGGCGTCGCCGAAGTGCGCGACACGTTCCACATCAGCCGGGTCGGCACGGTCGCCGGCTGCATGGTGCTCGACGGGAAGATCATCCGCAACAGCCAGGTGCGGCTCGTGCGCGACGGCAAGGTGATCTACACCGGTTCGCTGGGCAGTCTGAAACGCTTCAAGGACGACACCAAGGAAGTGGCTACCGGCTTCGAATGCGGCATGAACATCGACGGCTACAACGACATCAAGCTGGGCGACCGGATCGAGTCGTTCACCATGATCGAGGTCAAGCCCACCTTGGACTAGCCGGGCGGGACGAAGGTGCGTCATGACGATCGGAGCATTGGTTTTGACGTTGCGCTTGCACGGCTGCTTTTCGCTGAAGGAAAAGCGGATGCGCATCAAACCGATTCTGGAACGCACGCGCCATAAATTTCACGTGTCCGCCGCCGAGGTCGATTACCAGGACGTATACGAAATGGCGCAGCTCGCCTTCGTCACCGTCAACGCCAACGACCGCATCGCCAACAGCACCTGCGATAAAATTCTCGACTTCGTCGAATCGCTGGGCCTGGCCGAAATCAGCGGCCAACACCTCGAACTGATCAGGTTATAGCCATGCACAAGACCGCCCCATTCAAACGAGCCGACCGCGTCGCGGGGGAGATTCTGCGCCTGCTGGGCGAAATGCTCATCGGCGGCGAGATCAAGGATCCGCGCCTGCAAAAGGTATCCTTCACCCATGTGAAGCTCAGCGACGATCTGCGCAACGCGCGCGTGTTTTTCTCGCTGATCGGCGACGAGAAAGAGCAGCAACAGGCCACCAAGGCGCTCATGCGTTGCGGCGGTTTTCTGAAAAAGGAAATCGGTCACCGTTTGCAGTTGCGCTACACACCCGAGCTGCGTTTTCAATTCGACCCGAGCCTGGAGCACGGCGCACACATCGACGATCTGCTCCAGCACATTCATCACGACGATCCGGAGGAAACCGATGACGATTGATCAACGCGACCGAGTGCTCGAACTGCTCGACTCCGGCTCGACCTATCTGGTGGTGACGCACGAAAATCCGGACGGCGACGCCATCGGTTCGGCGCTGGCCATGACCCTCGCCCTGCGCGGCCGCGGCAAACAGGTAACGACCTGCGACGTGCACGGCTGCCCGCAATACCTGCGCTGGCTGGCCGGCGCGACCGAGATCGTCAGCGAAGCCACCCTCGCCGACTACGACGTCGTGGTCGTCATCGACTGCGGCGAGGCCGCGCGCATGGGCAAGCTGGTCGAACAGTTGAGCGGTCATCCCTGCGTGATCAACATCGATCATCACGGCACCAACGACGGCTTCGGCCACGCGAACATCGTGCTGCCCAAGGCGAGCAGCTCCTGCGAAATTCTCTTCGCGCTGTTCGGCCGGTGGGGCGTGACGATCACGCCGGACATCGCCACGAACCTGTACGTGGGCCTGTACACCGACACCAACATGTTCAAGAACATGAACTCCACGCCGGAGGCCTACCGCGCCTGCGGCGACCTGGTGGCGGCCGGCGCCGACTTCCATACGGCGGCCAAGCGCATCTACATCGACACCTCCGCCGCGCGGCTGCGGTTGCTGGCGCGCGTGCTGTCCACCTTGCGGCTGGACGGCGACGGTCGCGTCGCCGGGATGATCTGCACCGGCGAGGATCTCAACGAGTTGGGCCTGACGCCCGACGCGCTGGAAACCTTCGTCGAATACCCCCGGGCGATCGTCGGGGTGGAAGCGGCGTATCTGCTGCGCGAGTTGAAGGAAAAGGGCCAAGTGAAAGGTTCGTTGCGCTCGGCCAACAACGCCGACGTGGCCGTGGTGGCGCAACAATTCACCGGCGGCGGTCACACGCGCGCGGCCGGTTTCCGCGCCACCGGCACGCTGGCCGAAGTGCGCGAGCGTCTGGTGGCCGCCCTGCTTGCCGCTTTGGAGGGCTAGTGGACGGCGTACTGCTGCTCGACAAGCCCATCGGTCCGACCAGCCACGATTTGGTATACAAAATCCGCCGCCTGTACGGCACGCGCAAGGTCGGCCACGCGGGTACGCTGGATCCGTTCGCCTCCGGCCTGCTGGTGATGCTGATCGGCCAGGCGACGAAAATTTCCAATTTTCTGCTCAACGCGGACAAGACCTACGAGGCCGAACTGAAGCTCGGCGAAGCCACCGACACGCTGGATCACACGGGGCGGATCACCGATGCCGCGCCCGTCACGCCGCTCGTTCGGCGCGATGCGGAACGCGTGTTGAGCGCGATGATCGGCGAGTTCGAGCAGACGCCGCCGATGTTCTCGGCGATCAAGGTCAACGGCACTCCGCTGCACCGCGCAGCTCGTCGCGGAAAAGAGGTTGAAAGAAAAGCGAAAATCGTGCATATTCACGCGCTCACTCTGTTGGAGTGCGGGGAAACGCGGCTGCGCTTTCGCGTCGTTTGTTCCAAAGGAACCTACGTGCGCGTGTTGGGCTCGGCCATTGCCGAGCGCCTGGGCACGCTGGGACACCTGAGCGCCCTGCGGCGCACGCACAGCGGGCAATTCTCCGTCAGCGACGCCGTGATGTTGGAAGAACTGATCGCGGCGACGGAAAAAGGCCGAGGAGAAGAATATTTAATTTCTCTCGATCGGGCCTTGACGAACTACCACAAAGTGAAGTTAACTCCGTCGGCCGGTTGTGGAGTGACCCACGGAGTGCGTCCGCCGGCGATCGAGATACTCGCCGCCGACGATTTTCATTGCGGCGACGTGGTGCGGTTGGTGGACGAAAACGAACGGTTGCTGGCCCTGGCGAAAGCCGTGGTCGACGCCGGTGAAACGAATGACGAACAAGCAAGTTCTCCCTTCGAACTGCTCCGGGTTTTCACCGAATCCGGCGCGTGAAAGGGAGCTTGCATTTTGCCGGTGCTTTGCGTCAAATTGACGTAGAAAAGCATCAATTAGTATAGTACGAAACATAAGCTGAAAAGCAGTACGGAAGGAGTTGGAGAGAATGGCTCAGGATGCCAGCCGAAAATCCCAAATCATCGGCAAATTCGGTAATCACGAGCGTGACACTGGCAGCCCGGAAGTTCAGATTGCGTTGCTCAGCGATCGCATCACTTACTTGACCGAGCACTTCAAGACGCACAAAAAAGACCACCACTCGCGTCGTGGTCTGCTCAAGCTCGTCGGTCAGCGTCGCCGCATGTTAAATTACTTGCGGAACAAGGATTACGATCGTTATCGCAAAGTCATCGCTGAACTGGGCATTCGGAAGTAAAATTATTTCTTCAGATGTCACAATCAAGGATACGAAACGAATCATGGGCGGCGTTCGCCTATGCGCCTCAAGTGCCCGTACGGTCGTGCGGCTTGAGTCGTCGCCTACGAGAGGAATGGTATGTTAACCGACAAAAAAGTGTTTGAAATCGATTTTTACGGCACGCCGTTCAGCCTGGAAACCGGCCGCATGGCCAAACAGGCAAACGGCGCCGTCATTGCCCGCACCGGCGACACCATGTTGCTCGCCACCGCGGCGATGGCCAAGGACCCGCGGGAAGGCGCCAACTTCCTGCCCCTCACCTGCGATTATCAGGAACGCACCTACAGCGCCGGAAAAATTCCCGGCGGTTTTTTCAAGCGTGAGGGTCGTCCGAGCGAACGGGGAACGCTGACCAGCCGCCTGATCGACCGGCCGCTGCGTCCGTGCTTCCCCAAAGGACTGCACAACGAACTGCAGGTCATCGCCTCGGTGCTGAGCAAGGACGATCAGAACGAAGCCGACGTGATGGCGATCACCGCCGCGTCGGCCGCGCTGCACATCAGCGAGATCCCGTTCGCCGGGCCGCTGGCCGCGGTGCGCGTCGGCTTGATCGACGGCAACTTCATCATCAATCCGACGCACCAGCAGATGGACGAATCGGAACTGGATTTGGTCATCGCCGGCAGCGCGGACGCGATCGTCATGGTCGAGGGCGAAGCCAAGTACGTCAGCGAGGAAACGCTGACCAAGGCGCTGACCTTCGGGCATCAGCACATGCAGCCGTTGATCCAGTTGCAGAAAGACATGCGCGCGGCGGTCGGCAAGGAGAAGATCGTCTTCACCTCGCCCGAACCCGACGCGGAACTGCTGGCCAAGATCGAAGAGCTGGGCGCGCAGCGCATCCGCGAGGCGATCACCGTCAAGCAGAAGCAGGCGCGCTACGCGGCCGTCGATGCGGCGCGCGATTCGCTCTACGAAGAGCTCAACGCCGGCCGGCCGGAAGACGATCCGCTGAGCATTCCCGCTTTCCGCGAGTGCTTCGAAGAGGTCGAGACCAAGATCATGCGCAACATGGTGCTCAAGGAGAAGGTGCGCCTCGACGGTCGCGGCTTCACCGACGTGCGCCCGATCGAGATCGAGGTCGGCGTCCTGCCGCGCACCCACGGCAGCGCGCTGTTCACCCGCGGCGAAACCCAGGCGCTGGTCACCATCACGCTGGTCACCAGCTCCGACGAACAGAAGATCGACGGCCTGCTCGGCGAAACCTGGCGGCGCTTTTTGCTGCACTACAACTTCCTGCCCTTCTCGGTCGGCGAAGTGCGCTTCCTGCGCGGTCCGGGCCGCCGCGAAATCGGTCACGGCAACCTCGCCCGTCGCGCGCTCAACGGCGTGCTGCCGCCGGAAGAGGAATTCCCGTACACGATCCGCGTGGTCAGCGACATTCTCGAGTCCAACGGCAGTTCGTCGATGGCCACCGTTTGCGGCGGCAGTCTGGCGCTGATGGACGCGGGCGTGCAGACCACTGCGCCGATCGCCGGCGTGGCCATGGGCCTGATGAAGGAAGGCGACGAATACGCCGTGTTGACCGACATCCTCGGCGACGAGGATCACCTGGGCGACATGGACTTCAAGGTCGCCGGCTCCTTCAAAGGCGTGACGGCCATTCAGATGGACATCAAGATCGCCGGTCTGACCGAGCAGATCATGCACGACGCGCTGATGCAGGCCAAAGAAGGCCGCTTGCACATCCTCAACTGCATGAAGCAGGCGATGGGCAAGCCGCGCCCCGACCTGTCGCCCTACGCGCCGCGCATCACGACCATCACCATCCCGGTCGACAAGATCCGCGACGTGATCGGACCCGGCGGCAAGGTGATCCGCCAGATCATCGAGGAAACCGGCGTGAAGATCGACATCGAGGACGACGGCCGCGTGATGATCGCCTCGAACGAAGGCGAAGCCGCGAAGCGCGCGATCAAGATCATCCGCGATCTGACCGCCGTGCCGGAACTCGACAAGTTCTACCTGGGCACGGTTCAGCGCATCGAGAGCTACGGCGCGTTTGTCGAAATCCTCCCCGGCACCGACGGCCTGATTCACGTCAGCCAGCTCGACAACCACCGCGTGGAGAAAGTCGAAGACGTGCTCAGACTCGGCCAGCAGGTGTTGGTCAAGGTGATCGAAATCGACGAGGAGCGCGGCCGCGTGCGCCTGAGCCGCAAAGCCGCTCTGGGCGTCAAACCGGAGGACGTCATCGAAGGATACACTCCCGAGTGAGTTCAACGTGAATAGGTAATCCCGGACAGGCGCCCACGCGGCGCCTGTTTTGTTAAAGGAAGCCGATGCAACGCATTCAAGTCGTTCTCAAGCAATTGCCGCACGCCGCCGGGCTGCCGCTGCCCGCCTACCAATCGGCGCACGCCGCCGGCATGGATCTGCCCGCGGCCGTCGACGAACCGGTGACGATCGAGCCGGGCGCGCGCGCGTTGATTCCCACCGGGCTGGCGCTGGCCATTCCCGAAGGCTACGAGGCGCAGATTCGTCCGCGTAGCGGGCTGGCGCTCAAGCACGGCATCACGCTGCCCAACACGCCGGGCACGATCGACGCCGATTACCGCGGCGAACTGAAAATCATCGTCGCCAACATCGGGCGGGAACCGTTCGTCGTGCAACGCGGCGAGCGCATCGCGCAGATCGTTTTTGCGCCGGTCGTGCAAGCCCAGTGGGAAGTGCGCGACGAGTTGCCGGAAACCGAGCGCGGCGCCGGCGGCTTCGGCTCGACCGGACGGTGAGATGAAGCCGGTCATCGCCCATCGCTGGGATTTGTCTCCCGCCGAGGCGGTGGCCCTGCAAAAGGAACTGGCCGCGCGTGTCGTGCTCGCCGACGATCTGCCGCCCCCGCGCACCGTGTGCGGGCTGGACGTTTCCTACAATCTGCGCAGCGACCGTTTTTACGCCGTCGCCGCGCTGCTCAGCTATCCCGATCTGGAGGTGATCGAAATCGCCGAAGCGGCCGACCGCAGCGCGTTTCCGTACATTCCCGGTCTGTTGAGTTTTCGCGAGATCCCCGTCCTCGCCGCCGCGATGGCCAAGCTGACCGGCGAGCCGGACCTGCTGGCCTGCGACGGGCAAGGCCTGGCCCACCCGCGTCGCTTCGGCCTCGCCTGTCACCTGGGCGTGCTCTACGACCGGCCGAGCATCGGGCTGGCAAAAAGCCGGCTGGTCGGCGAAGGGCGCGAGCCGGGCGCGGCCAAGGGACGCTGGACCTGGTTGACGCACAACGGTGAACGCATCGGGCAACTCGTGCGCACGCGCGACAACACCGCGCCGCTGTACGTCAGCCCCGGGCATCGCGTGGGCTTCCACACGGCGCGCGCTCTGGCGTTGGCGTTGTGTCCGCGATATCGGATTCCGGAAACGACGCGCGTGGCGCATCAGGCGGTCAATCGGTTGCGGCGGCGGGAGACGGTTTAGCTCTTGTCCGCTTTTTCGTATTCCGCCAGTTTGGCTTCGAGTTCCTCGATGCGCTCTTCCAGGTGCGTCACGTCGCGGCTGAGCGTCGCGAGGGCTTTGAGCATATCCAGCAGATCGTTGACGTGCCCGTCGACGCGCGTGTAGGCGTCCTCCAGGCCTTTCTGGCTGGTGCTGAACCATTCAGAGATCATCCGGCGGCCTTCCTCGGGCTCGATCTTGCCGCGGCGGATGAGCTTGTTGACGTATTTTTCCATTTCAAGGCGCGCGTTGCTCAGGCTGTTGAGGCCGGGCACGATATGCCGGTCGACAAATTCGCTGATCGATTCGCCGCCGCTCTGGATGATCCGCTTGAGCACGGCCAGCGGCAGAATGCTTTTCTGCTTTTTCTCTTCCTCGAAAATGATCTGGGTCAGCGTCAGACCGGTGAGATCTTTTTTCGTCTTGTTGTCGACCACGCGCACGTCTTCGCCGTCTTTGATCATCTGCGCGATATCGTCCAACGTGACGTACGTCGAGGCCACCGTATCGTATAGTTTGCGGTTTTGATAACGCTTGATCACCCGCTGTTTCGACATGTTAACTCCGAATAACACTAAATAGGCATGAGCAATCAAGTAACACGGTGCGTCGTTAAAGTCAAGGGACGTACCGGAAAAGCCCTTGTACATGGTGAAATTATCGGCGTTCTTTCGTGTAGCTTGCGTTGACACAACGCGCGGCTTTCAGCTATTCTTAGGCGTTTTTTTCAGGGCTCGCAACAACGATCGGGGACCGATGACAAGCGAACAACGCCAAACGCACGAACCGGAGACGAAGCACGCTTCAACCGCGCCGGTGGATGACGAAACTTTCGATTTCGTCGACGCGGAAGAGGAAGCGCCGCATCGCTTCTCGCGCCTTTTCTGGTTGCAGTGGATCGTGCTGTTTTTTGCCGGCTTTTTTCTGCTGTCCATTCTCAACAACGGCTTTGCCGCCATGCATCGGTACGGCTGGAGCGAAACCGGCATCAGTTGGTCGATCCTGATTCCCAAGAGCGAAAAGGTGTTCGCCCTCGCCCTGCTGGCGATGTTGCCGGCAGCCGTGTTCATGATTTTCGCCTTCGAGGATCTGCTGCGCAAAACGGTGGTCAAAGTCGGCAACTGGTTGTTCGCTCCCGGCCGCGTTCGGATCCTGCTGCCGACGTTGCTGGTCGTCGCCGCGGTGGCGATTTTCTGCTGCGGCCGTTTCATTCTCGACGACCGGCCGATCACCGACGACGAAAACGTCTACCTGTTCCAATCGCGCATTCTCGCGGCGGGGCATCTGACCTTACCCAGCCTGCCCGACCAGGCGCCGCTGCAGGATCGGCTGTTCGAAGACAACGTGTTTTTCGTCAACAACGGCAAGATCTTCGGGCAGTATCCGCTGGGGCAAAGCATTTTGTTGCTGCCCACCCTGCTCATGGGCTACCCGCGATTGATGACGCTGCTGGCCGCGTTGGCGACGATCGTGGCGATTTTCCTTTTGGGCCGGCGGTTGTACGGGCCGAAGCTCGGGTTCATCGCCGCGTTTCTGCTGACGATCAGCCCGACGTTCCTGACCACCTCGGCCACGCTGCTGAGCCACCCGGCGACGATGTGTTTCCTCGCCTGGTTTTATTTCTTCGCGCACCGCACGTGGAAAGACGACCGTTGGTGGGACGCGCTGCTGGCCGGCGTGTTTTTCTTCCTCGCCTTCCAGGTGCGCTCGACGACCGCGTTGCTGGCGGCCGGTCCGGCCGGGCTGGCGCTGGCGTACGTGCTTTTCCGCGACGTGAAAAAGCAGTGGCCGAAGATCGTCATCCTCGCCGCGCTGGTGGTGCTGACGCTGGCGGCGACCTTCGCGCTCAACTACGCGATCAACGGCGACATCTTCAAAACCAATTACCACGCGGCCTGGGGCGAAGGCCGCACGCCGTTCAAGCATCCGTTCGGTTTCGGCAAAGGCACCTGGCACATCGTGCACGAGCCGACGACCGGTCTGACCAACATGGTCAACAACCTGCTGCGCCTCAACTGGTGGCTGCTGGGCTGGCCGGTCAGCCTGCTGTTCGTGCTCGCCTGGCTGCTCAAGCGCGATAAAAAGACGATCGAGTGGATCGGCTTTTCCAGCGTGGTGCTGACCTTCGGCGTGTATTTTTTCTACTTCTGGCCCGGCGTGTCCGACACCGGCCCGGTGCTCTATTACGAGCTGAGCATCATTTTGCTGCTGCTGACCGTCAGCGGTTTCGAGTCGGCCGTGCGCCTGCTGATGTACTGGATGCCGCGCGCGAAGGCCCGGCGGCGCCTGGCGTTGTTCGTTGTGTTTTCGTGCGTGATTTCCTTTGTTACCTTCCATCAGTACCAGGCGCGCGCGCTGGCGCGGGTCGGCAACAACGTCGGCCAGTTCGAGAAGGTGCTGGAGCAATACGACGTTCCCGAACGGGCGGTGGTGTTCACCAACTACTACCTGAAGGGCACGAAGGATTACAATTTCCAGGACAGTTGGGTGGTCGGGCGTCCGGCGACCAGCCGGTTGCTCAACGACCGGCGGCTGTATTACGTCAATTACGGGCGGAGTCGCGATGAAGAGTTCATGAAAAAATATCATCCCGACCTGCCCGCCTACGTCATCACCTGGTTGCCGTCGCCGAAAAGCGCGGAGGACGGCGTGGCCGAGGTGGTCAAGCTGGCCGAGTACACGGTCGACTTTTTGCCCGACAATTTCCCGGATTCACGCTGATGCGCAAGCTGTGGCATTACCTGCTGGCGACGCGGCCGATCGAATCGATGTTGATGATCGGTTTTCCGCTGATCGGCATGCTGATCGGCGCGGATAGCCTCGACGGCCTGGGTTGGCTCGCGCTCAAGTTCATCGTCGCCACCTACCCGCTGGTGATGTACGTGTATTGCCTCAACAGCTACGGCGGACTGGAGCACGACCGCGTCAACCAGCGCCTGAACCGCAATCCCGCCGTGACCGGCGAAGTCAGCGACAAGGAGATGATCGGCCTGATCTACTTCGGCGCGTTCGTCTCCGGGTTGCTGTATTTCCTGTGGTTCCCGCATTGCCTCGTGCCCTGGCTGTTGATCATGGGCAATTGGACGCTGTATTCGCATCCGCACATTTACGCCAAAGCGCGGCCGGTGTTCGGCACGACGGTGCACCTGATCGGCGGCGTGCTGCAGTTCGTGCTCGGTTACGCGGCGGTGCGGCCGATCGACGAAAAGGGCTTGCTGGTCGGCGCGTATTTCGCGCTGGTTTTCGCCGCCGGGCACCTCAATCACGAAGTGAAAGATCATCAACCCGACAGCGAGGCGGGCCTGCGCACCAACGCGGTCGTCTACGGCCCGGAACGCGTGTTTCGTTTCGCCTTCGGCGTGTTCACCGTGGCGTTCGTTTATTTGTTCCTGTTGGCCGCGACCGGCGTGACGGGCTGGCGCGAAGCGGTGCCGTATTTGCTGATTTATCCGCCGCACGCGGTGTTGCATTGGCGGGCCGTGCGCGGCACGTGGATCGGCTACGATCGGTTGTATCAGACGGCGTATCGGCTGTTGTTCGTCGCCGCCGGCGCTTTGTTGTTCCTGCTCAAGTGGTGGGCGTGAGAGGTTACGCGATGAATTGCGAAATGCATGATGTGGTGGTGGTCGGAGCCGGGCCTTGCGGCTCGACGGCCGCGTATGAGATCGCCAAGGCCGGTTACGACGTGCTGTTGCTGGAGCGCGACAAAGTGCCCGGACAGTTCAATTCCTGCGGCGGCGGCCTGGGCAATTTTCTGCTGAAAAAATTCGACCTGCCCGACTCACTGGTGCACAAGCGCATCAACAAGGTGCAACTGGACATCGCCATAAAAAAGAAACTCTACCAGGCCGACAAACCGATTTACGTCAGCGTCAAGCGCACCGAACTCGATCCGTTCCTCGCCCGGCGCGCGGAATCGGTCGGCGCGCACCTGCGCTGTTATCAGAAAGTCGTCGACTACGATCCGTTCCACAAGCGCGTGAAGGTGCTGGATCGCGCCACCGAAACGCATTACCAGGTCGGCGGTAAGATCGTCATTTTCGCCGACGGCGCCCGCTCGATGGCCTGGCAGGTGTGCCGCATCGGCGTGGACCACAAACGCGAATCGATCGTCGGCGTGGCCTATGAGCTGGATTATCCCGACAATCCGCACGAGGCGTTCGAGTTTCTGTTCAACGGCGAAAAACTGCCCTACGGCTATTACTGGGTTTTCCCCACGACCGACACGCTCAACGTGGGCATGGGCGGACCGACCGCGCAACTGGGCGGGCGCATCGGCAAGCTGCTGCAGGAGTTCATCGACAGCCGCGACGATCTGCGCGGGCGCAAGATCGTGCGCAAAACCTCGGGGTTGATCCCCTCCTACGTGGCCGACCAACTGCACGGCGACGGCGTGTTGGTCGTCGGCGACGCCGGCGGGTTCGTCAATCCGCTGACCGGCGGCGGCATCTACCTGGGCATGGTCAGCGCGCAGATGGCCGCCCGCGCGGCCTGCGAAGCGCTCGCGGCGCAAACGTTCGACGCCTCTTTTTTGCAGCGTTACACACATCGCATCAAGCTTTCGCCGATCTACGCCGGGCTCAAAACGTTCCATGCGCTGGTGGCGTATTGCGAATGGCATCGTCGGCGCACGGGCAAGGCGATTCTCGGTCGCGTTTTCGAACTGTATTCGGACGTCGGCGATTTCGCGTTGCGGCGGCTGTAAAAATAATTTTTCCGCACACCTCCCGGGGGAAAGCGGCTGATGCGCGTTCGGCATATCCTCTTCTGCCTGTTACTCATCGTCGCGACGGCGGCCTGCACACAGAGGCGGGAGGAGATTTTTTCCAACGTCAACATGGTTTGGAACCGGCACACGCCGGCGGCCGTCATTTTCCACATGCACGCCACCTCGGGCGGCATGGCGCAGACGCAAAAGCTGGAGATCAAATTTCGGACGCCCAAAAGCGACGAGGAAATGCTCGAGTCGCTGACCGCCGAGGAAATCGACACCGCGTTGCTCACCGAGGCACAGGCGTTGATTTTGCTCAACGCGAATCCGACCTGGCGGATCATCGCCGATCTCGGACCGACCACGCCGCTGGCCATCCTCAGCCGTGAAACGGACTCGTGGCGCGAACGGCGCGAATGGGTCAATTTCGCCGGACTGGCGGGGCAAGTGCTCCTGGCCTATTGGATGACGCAAAACAACATCGACTTTTCCGCGTTGACCATGCACGAGGCGCTGCCGTTGTCGAGCCCGGCCGGCAATACCGGCGCGACGTTGCTGCAACTGGCCTGCACGCCGTTGGACCGGCAATCGGCAACGCAGGCCGCCCTGCAAACGGTCGCCGCGATTCCGCAACGCCTGTTGCTGCTGGGCAAAGCCGAGTACATCAAAAATCATCCGCAGGGCGTCGAGCGCATCCTGCTGGCGTGGGATAAATCGTTGCAGCATTTTCGCGACCATGCGGCCGATCCGCTGCCCAACCTCGCCGATCAAATGCACACCGACGTCGACTATCTGCGCAAGCTGCTGGAAGATTATCCCCTGCCGAGCGCGAGCGAAACGGCGGCGGCTTGCGCGCGGCATTTTCCGGCGGACGTTCATCGAACGTTGGAAGAAATGGCGAAAGCGGGAAAGGAGCGCGGTCTGCTGCGCCGTTCGTTCAATCCGCGCGAAGCAATTCCTTGAGCTTTTCGAAAATCAGCGGCACGGTTTGCGAGCCCGGCGACATGGCTTGCTCGTAACGATAATTGCGCTGCAGCCAATGACTCTCGGGCAATAAATACCCCAGTTCGTCACAGGCCAGATTGAGCACCCAGGGATACGGCGCGCCGAGCATCTGCTTGACGGCGAAGCCCACTTCGGGCAGCGCCTCGCCGGGCAAGGTGGCCATGACCACCGGCCCCAGGCGCGCGATATTGACCTCGGTGATGACGGATTTTTTATCCTGCCCCAACATCCAACGCGGGAAAATATTGAGCCGCGCGGCCAGGCGGAACACCTTGTTTTCGATCGGCAGCAAAAACGCGGCGTGCTCGGTGGCGATCGTGTCCACCTTGATCGGCCGACCGTTCTCGCGCAGGCCGCACTCCACATATTCGGCGATGCGCCGTCCGAGCCGGCCGACGAACGGAGCGCCGTCGCGCGGATCGAAGGCGCCGTCGTCGCGCGAGGTTGCGCCGGTGACCATTCCGCCCAGCGCGTTTTGCAACAAAAGCGCCGTACCGCCGAACGTCTGCTCCAATAGCTCGTTGGCGACGCCGGGCCAGCCGGCGCTGATGCGGCGATGATGGTGGCCGAAAAATTCGGGGTGACAGGCGTAATTGTAGACGGTGGCGATCACCGGTCCGCTGAGCGACGTAACTTGCAGAATCTGTATTTCGTCGTCCTTCATGCCCTCCTGCCGCACGTTGCGCGTCAAGCCGATCGACGGCGTGAGCACATGCGCCGCCGTCGCCGTGGCCGGCGACAAATCATTCACCGCCTCGTCGATGGCCATGGCCGTGCGTTCGAGCAGGAAATCCATGTAGTCCGCGTCCAGGCCGGTGCGCAACGGAATCTCGCGGATCATCGGCCCCCAAAAGCCGATGGTGTCGGGCGCGTCGTGGGTGTGTGTGCAGCAGATCCACAAACGGTGCGGCGCGTATTGCGGCAAGCGGGCGCGGATTTTCTCGACGTAGCCGCGCATCAACCCGATCAGATCCAACCCGACCAACACCAGCGGCGCGCCGCCGTCCGACAAGGCGACGGCCCGCGCGTAGAGCGAATCGCGCACGCCCACGGCCACGCGATTGACCGCATGACCGCCCAGGCGCAAACCCATTTTTTCCGGAGTGATATCGACCTTGGCCGCGCCGGCCAATAAACCGCTCATGACGCCTCCACCCACGAGATGCCGATTAACTTCGCCGGCCCGCTTCGCGGTTCACTCATGATCATTCCTGCAAATGAAACCCTATTTCAGAATCGGACCGGGTTGTGGTATTGTCAAGCGCGAATATCCAATTCAAGGCCAATGGAGGTTGCGATGAATCGGAGAGTGTTTTGTTCGTTCTGCTTGATTTTCCTGCTCATGCTCGGCTGCGCCGCCACGCCGAAACCGGTGTCGCTGCCCGATTCCCCGGTCGAACCGGTGAACGTGATCAACTACTTCATGGTATCCGACGCGGTACTCATCAAGGCAACGCTGAATGATATTCCCGACGAAGTCACGTTGCTGATTTCGCTTTGCCAGGGAACAACCCTTTTCCCCGACTCGGTCGAGCGATTGGGAATACAGCAGATTCCCAATAATCCCCCGAATTGGAAAGAAGGCGATCCACGATTCTTTCAGTTGGCCGAACCGCTGATTTTTCATCAAAATAATTGGCAATACCGCTTTGACAGATTTACCGCACGGGATGCCCCCGAAAGTTTATCCGGTATCGGCACCGAATTCGACGGCTATCTGGGCTCCCAAATTTTTCAGGATTTCATTGTGACTATCGATCCGGCGAAGCTCGAACTGCGGACTTACGCGAAGGACAGCCGGCAAACGCAAGCGGAAGCGCTCCTGCCGGGAGCGACTATTATGGACACCGGCCTGTATGATAATGCTTTCCAAATGTTCACCATTTACGCCACGCTGAACGGACAAGCCAATCAGAAATTCATCTTCGACACCGTGATGACTACCCGGCCGAGCTTGACGATGGAAACGGCCAGACAATTGGGATTCACCCCCGAATCTCCCGATGTCATCACTTTTCGGTCCAAAATCGGTGAGAATGAATACGAGAACTCGTATTGGTATCGGGTGAAATCGCTCAAGATCGGTTCGTATGAATTGGGACCGATGGTCTTCACTATTTCCGAATCGAGCGAATACAACCACCTCGGCATGTCCGTCATGCAAAACTTCCGCACCACGATCGATTACCAGAACAATAAAATGGTTTTGGTTCCGCTATCCGCGAAACCCAAACCCAACTCGCAATTGGCATATGGCGTCGGATTCTCCTATATAAACGGTAAGACCATTATTACGGGTATAAACAGCAATTCATCGGCGGTAAAAGCGGGAATACAATATGACGATGAGGTGCTGTCCATGAACGGTATCCCACTCAAAGAATTGGGGTACGATATATTTATAGGGAAGTTAACGAACCTCTCCCAGGACACGGTAGTCCTGGAAATCCGCAAACCCGACGGAACGGTGCGCAAAGTGAAATTGAAAAAGACCAATCTGTTTCGCTAGGATCCTTGACAGATGTGTTCATTGGTGCCAAGTAAAACCAACGAACACACAACTCAGCGGATCATGAACCAATGCAGATCAGCACCGATTTAACGCGCGGAATTCGCCAGATGGAAATACCTGCCCTGACCGAGGCGCGCCTGGGTCCGGTGGATGTCGCCTGCCGTTTTCGCGTCAAGGGCGAAGCGCAAACGCTGCTTAAATCGCGGCCCGACGCGATCGTCGAGGAAAATGGCCGGATCGTTCTCACGCAGATCTGGCGCGGCGCAACGCCGGCCGAGCGGTTGGTGTTCGCCGCCGAATTCACGCCCGACGCCGACGACAACAGCCTGCGGATCGTCACCCGCGTCACCAACGAGCTGCACGAGCCGATCGCGCTGGACTCGCTCGACCCGTTGATCGTCCGCGCCGATCTGGACGGTAAATTCAGCCTCGGTTTTTCGGCCGGCGAATGGTCGATTTTTCGCAACGGCTGGCAGAGTTGGTCGGCCACGCGCACCTTCCGCCTGATCGAACGCGACCCGCGCCCGCTGTTCAAGTTCATCCGCGACCAGGAAGAAAATCCGGCGAACCTCAGCCCGAACAAATACGGCGTTTTCGTTTCCGAGCAGGTGCTGGGCCTGCGCAACGTGAGCACCGGGCAGTCGATGGCGTTGGGCTTTGTGACGGTCGACCGCGCCTTCGGCGACGTGCGGTTGGAGATCAATCCGAAAACGAAACAATTCAACCTGCTGCGCGCCCGCTGCCAATTCGACGGCCTCGCGGTGCAACCCGGCGAAACCGTCACCGGTGAAACGCTGTGGTTGAAATTCGCCGGGCGCGGCGTTGACCTGCTGGCCGAATGGGCCGACCTGCACGGCGCGGCGATGCACGCGCGTCTGCCCGAACGCGCGCCGGTGGGCTGGTGCAGTTGGTACTACTACTACACGAAAATTTCCGAGAGCGAGCTCAAGGCCAATCTGGAAACGCTCACGCCGATGCGCGAGGAACTTGGTCTCGAATTTTTCCAACTCGACGACGGCTACCAGGCGCAAATCGGCGACTGGTTGATCCCCAACGAAAAGTTCCCTTCGGGTTTACAGGCGATGGCGGACACGATCGCCGCGGCGGGCTTCACCCCGGGCATCTGGACCGCGCCGTTTCTGGCGCATGCCAAAAGCCGCGTGGCGCTGGAACATCCCGATTGGCTGCTGCGCGACGAACGCGGCAAGGCGTTGCGCGGTTCGTACAATCCGCTGTGGGACAAGCTGCGGGGCATGAAGATTCTCGATCCGACGCACCCGGGCGTACTGGCTTACCTGGAAGAGGTCTTCACCACGCTCAAGGCGATGGGCTGGAAGTTCTTCAAGATCGATTTTCTCTACGCCGCCGCCTTCCATGCGCGCCGGCATGACCCGCTGACCACGCGGGCGAGCGCCCTGCGGCGCGGGCTGGAAACGATCCGCCGCGCGATCGGCGACGACGCGACGCTGCTGGGCTGCGGCTGTCCGCTCGGGCCGGCGGTGGGGATCGTCGACGCGATGCGCATCGGTCCGGACGTCACGCCGCGCTGGACCAATCCGTTGCGCTGGCTCAACCGCGACCATCATTGCCTGGCGACCGTGCACGCGCTACGCAACACGACCCACCGTCAGTTCATGCACGAGCGCCTGTGGTGCAACGATCCCGACTGCCTGCTGGTGCGTCAGAACAAGAACAAAATGACGCTCGATGAAATCCGCACCTTCACGTCGCTGGCCGCGCTGACCGGCGGGATGATGCTGATCAGCGACGACATGACGCAGCTCGCGCCCGAACGTCTCGACGTGCTGCGCACCGTGCTGGCCAATCGCGGACGCAACATGCGCGTGCTGGATCCCGACGCGGGCGAATATCCGACCACCATGCTGGCCGAAACCGACGACGGCTATCTGCTGCTGGTCATCAACCACGAGAAAGAGGAAAGCGGCTCGATCTTCGATCTCAAGCAGATTCTCGACCTGGCGAAACTCGCGCGCGTCGCCGAGTTGCGCGACGTGTGGCAAAACAGCGTCCTGCACGAACACGACGGCCTGGTGCGGCTCGGCGCGATTCCGCCGCACGGTTGCCGCCTGGTGCGTATCCGGTTGCGGGAGAGCGGCAATGCCTGATTTCGACGACTATCGACCGCACACGCCGCGCCAGGACAACATGGCGCGCAACATTTTCATCGTGACGGTCATCGCCATCGCCGTGCTGGCGTTGGTCTTTGTGTTGACCTCCGGCGACAAAGAGCCCGCCGACGAGCCGACGCCCGCCGTTACCCCCGAGGAAATTTCGCCGACGCCCGAACCGACGCCGGAACCCACGCCCGAGCCGACGCCCGAACCGACGCCGACGCCCGAACCGAACTTCGCCATCGACGGCAACCTGCACGCGGTGGCCTTTCGCGTGGCGGGCACCTTGGCCGGCTCGTTGAAAAACGCCCTGCCCGGCGAGGAAAGCAACCTGGCCCTGATCCTCGGCGAGCGTTTGGAAAGCGTGCTGCAATGGAAAATCAATCCGCGCCGCGATTTGCGCAAGGGCGACGAAGCGAAAATCGTCTACAATCCGCAGGCGCGCAGCGAGCGCGTGCCGCTGTACGGCTTCTGGTACAAAAGCCGCAAAACCGGGAAAGAATATTTTTACATCTATTTCCCGGATAAAACCGCCGGCGACGCGGCGTTCTTCAATGAACAGGGCCAGGGCATTTCCGGGCTGATCGAACGGCCGCCGCTGCCGGCGGACGTGCTGGCGTCGGCGAACATTCGCCCCCTGGGGAAAAACGGCGTTTCCTTCAGCGTACCGCGCGGCACGACGGTGATCGCGCCGTTTCCGGCCCGCGTCACCCGCCTGAATTGGGAGATGGACAAACTTGGGCGCAGCGTCGAAATCCGCTATATCGACAGCGGCGCCTTCGGTCAGTTCTGCAACCTGGAGAACATCAGCGATAAACTCAAAGAAGGATCGCTGCTGACCACGGGCATGCAGATCGGCGCCTCGGGCTCGTCGGGGCAGACCACCTACCCGCGCCTGCTGTATCGCGTGGAAAAGGAAAGCGAAAGCGGCGAGCGCATCGCGGTCGATCCGTATGAAATTCATGGGCGTAAACCGCACGAATTGCCCGCGGCCGACCGGGTGCCTTTCCTGGCCGCTTTCGCCAAAGTGGTCAAGTTGTTCGGCGAAATCACGGCGCCCAAGGCAAACAGCCCGCAGGATTGACTTTTTTTCACGTCTTACTAATATGCGATAAGTGAGGAGCCAACCATATCGCCCAGGGGCAAAAAGCGTAAATCTGCTTGGAGAACGAAGATGTCCGGACCGAAACTGGCCGCGCTCATATTGGTTATTACATCGTTTATAGCGGCGGCATGGATCGTCGGCTGCAGCGGGCCGACCGTCATCGATGAAATCGACCAGTGCCAAAACAACGAAGCACCGGTCATCGGCCGATTGCAATACATCGTCAACGATGAGTTGACCGAGGCTCCGCAGATCAAGGAGGGCGACTCGTTCGTCCTGTGGTTGCAGTACGAAGACGACGACTGCAACCTGGGCGGCGGCAACGTCTGGTGGTCGCTGGACGGCGGACAATTCTCCATCGTGGACGCGCTTTCCAAAAAATTGCCCTGCGACGGCACGGGCAACAACGACGGATTTTTGTACGACGTCGAGCTGGCCGGTCTGAGCGACGGCGAGCATGAATTCCGCATCGGCGTCACCGACATTTGCGACGAACCGAGCAACAGCATCGTCGGCACATTCTCGGTTCAAGGCGACATCCCCATCGACGACGACGACGACGATGACGACGACACCACGCCGACCGACGACGATGACGACGACTTCGACGACGGCTTCCTGGAAAACGGCGACTTCGAGGACGGCAACGATCACTGGACCGAAAATCCGTCCGGCATCGTCAAAAACAAGGTGGCGTTGCCTTACTACCCGCCGCCCCTGCCGTCGGGGAATTACGCCGCGCTGCTGACGGAAAATCTGGCCGACACGGTCACGTTGAAACAGCAGGCGGTGGTGCCGTCGAACACGGCGACGATCACGGTCAGCTTCAAGATGCTGCTGATCTCCGGCGAAGCCAACACCGGCGACGATACGTTCTACGTGGCGCTGGCCGACAGCAACGACAACGTGCTGACGACCTTCTTCACCTTCACCGATCAGGATCAGTGGAACGGCTGGAAAACGCGCACGGCGCAATTCGACGTGAACGGATCGCAGGACCTAAAACCGGTCAAGATCGTCTTCCGGCTCAACGCCGACGGCGACAACAACATCACCTACGTGATCATCGACAACGTGTCGCTGACGCGCGACTGATCGCCACTTCGCCCAACCCGCGCCTCGTCGCTCTCCGCGGCGGGGCGTTACTTTTTAAGCACGAGAAAATCGTGGAGCGCCAGCGCGTCCAGGCCGGTGCGCAAAAAGCCGCGGACCGCATCGCGCGGCGAACAGACGATCGGTTCGTCTTTGGCGTTGAAACTGGTGTTGAGCACGGCGGGCACGCCGGTCAGCGCGGCGAATTCTTCAATCAGCGCCGCATAACCCGGTTGCCGATCGCGGTCGACGGTCTGCAAACGGCTGGTGCCGTCCACGTGCGTCACCGCGCCCAGGCGGTCGCGCCACGCCGGGCGCACCGGGAACGTCAGCAGCATGTGCGGCGACGGCCGCCCGCCGGTAACGAACAATTCGTCGGCGCGCTCGGCCAGAACGCTCGGACCGAAGGGACGATACGCCTCACGGTGTTTGACGCGCGCGTTGAGCAGATCCTTCATCGCCACCGTGCGCGGATCGGCCAGGATGCTGCGATGACCCAGCGCCCGCGGACCGGCCTCCAACGCGCCGGCGAAGCGACCGACGAATTTGCCTTCGGCCAGCAGCCTGGCTGTCGCCCGCGCGATGTTTTCTTCGCGGCGATAGGCCAGCCCCGCTTCGCGCAACGTCTGCTCGCATTGGGCATCGGTGTAACGCGGACCGCAAAAAACCGACGGCGCCACGTCGCGCCCGCGCACGCCGAACACTTCGCGGTCAACCCACATCGCCGCGCCGATCGCCGCGCCGGCGTCGTGGGCGGGCGGCGGCACATACAGGCCGTCGAGCAGCCCCGTCGCGGCCAACGCACCGTTCATCACGCAATTGAGCGCGACGCCGCCGGTAAGCACGAGGTTGCGCGTGCCGAGTTTCACGGTCATCTCCTCGACAAGGCGCACCATCGTTTCCTCGGTGATTTTCTGCACGGCGAAAGCCACGGCGCGGTGGCGGTCGGTCAACTCTTCGCCGGGACAACGCGGCGGACCGAATGTATTGACCCATTGTTCGCCGAACCAATTCCGGCGCGCCAGATGATAATCAAAGTAACTCATATCCAGGCGAAACTCGCCGCCGCCGCGGTAGTCGACGATCCGCCGCATCGCCGGCAGCGCCGACGCGTCGCCGAAGGGCGCCAGGCCCATCACCTTGCCCTCGTCGAAATTCTGCCGGTAGCCGAGCCATTCAGTCGCCGTGCACCACAGCAAGCCGAGGCTGTGCGGGTAATACACCCAGTGCAGCGGGCGGATCGTATCACCTTCCAGCAGGGCGATGAGCGTGGTGGCGATTTCGCCGTTGCCGTCGACGACCACGATCAACGCGCGATCGAAGTCGGTCTGCCGGGCGGCGTGATGCGCGTGCGCGAGGTAATGGTTGACGTAGCGGAACGGACCGGCGTAGCCGAAGCGGTGCCGGAATTCGCCGGCGGTGGCGAACATGCTGCGCAGATTGCCGCCCTGCATGCGGCGCACGTTGGCCCAGGTGGCGGGCAGCCCGCGCAAGGTTTGGCCGATCCGCCGCGCGAGGCCGACCCACGGACGCCAGTAAAAACCGACGCCGGCCAGATCGCGGGCGGTCAGGCCGTGCTCACGCAGGCACCAGGAAACGGCGCGATCGGGAAAGGCGGTGGTGTGTTTTTCGCGCCGCAGGCGTTCTTCTTCGACGAAGGCGACCAGTTTGCCGTCGATGATCAAGGCCGCCGCCGTGTCGTGGATGTTGGCGTTGAAACCCAGAACGGCGCGGCCCATGCGGTTACACCCGTTTGACGCGCACTTCGCGCGTGCCGCCGGGAACGAGAATGCGCGTGTCGTTCACGTTGACCGGCTTGCCGTCGACCAGCGCTTCGCCGATCGGGAACGGCAGATTCCACTCGATTTTCAGCGGCGCCTGCCGCCACGCGGCGTCGAGGTTGAGCACGACATCGCCCTCGCGCCCTTCCACGCGGAAGGAAACCACGCCGAAGTGCGTCGGCGCGTCGTTGACCTCGAAATGGTTGCCCCACTCGAACCAATCATAGAGCGGCGCGGGCGTGAGCACGAGATGATCGCCGTCCTCGAACAACAGCAGGTCGCGTAGCGTGAGCAGCCAATCGGCCGCCGCCCACAGGTGCATGCCGTCGCCCATGCAGCCGCCGCCGGTCGCCGGGTGAATCGCCTCGGGCCACGTGCCCACCGAGGTCGCCTTGCCCAGCACGTATTTGATCAGCGGCCACGCCCGCGTTTCGCGCCGCAGCAAGTGGCAATGGGCGATGTGCAAGGTGAGGTACATGTTGATGCCGGCGTGGATCATCTGCGAGAAGAAACCGTTTTCGAACATGCAGCATTCATGCAGGGCTTCGAGCGAATTGGTGATCAGCGGATCGAACGGATCGAGCAAGCGCAGCGGATACAGCGCGGCGATCGAACCGATCATGCCGCAATCGATGCGGCGGTAAGGCCCGGCGGGCATCACCTCTTTGCCGAGGCGATGCTCGACGAGCCGCAAGCTTTCGCGGATGTCTTCGAGAAAATGCTCCGCCTCGCGTTCGAAGGTCACCCAGGTGTCGCGCTTGCCGAGCACCTCGCCCGCGCGGCTGACGTCGCGCAGGCCGGCCAGTCCCCAGAAATCGTCCCAATAGTAGAAATCGTTGGGGCCGAAATGTTCGGCGGAGAATCCCGGCGGCAACAGGCCCTTGGTCGGTCCGGCGGCCTTCTGCTTTTTGCGCGTGCGCACGATCCACTGCCCGCCGCGCACGAGGGGCACGAACATTTTTTCCAGAAACGGCCGGTCGCCGGTGATGCGGAAGTGCTCGACCAGCGTCCAGATCGCCTGCCCGGCGCTGTCCCATTCGCCCGGCTGCGATTGGAAAAAGCCGTCGGAAAGCTGCCGGTGCGGGTAATCCATCAGCTTGCGGCGGGCGTCGATGTGCAGGCCCATGCGATCGAGCGCGGTGATCATGTAGGCGCTGTCGCGGAACCAGTAGTGATGGTAGGTCATCGGCCCGGGCGTGATGCTGTCGCCGTCGTCGGCGAGCATCAAATGGTTTTTGCACAGATAGAACTGGTCGGTCATTGCCTTGTCGGGCAACTCGAGGTTCATGCCCTGGTGCAACTTCTCGCGCCAAACGGCCTTGGCGTCGGCGCGCATGTCGTGGTAGTCGAACGCGCGCAGGCGCGTGGCTTTGTTCGCCGTGATTTTCTCGGGGCGCACGGTGGCGATGCAGACGAAATCCTGCTCCTGCCCGGCCTCCAGGCGCAGCGGGTACATGGCGTAGGCGTTGGCCAGACCGGCTTCGTCTTTGATTGAGGTGCGCGTCTGCTCGATCGAGCGATAAAAGGCGCAATCGCCGTCGTGACCGTCGCTGCAATGGATGCGCTGCGGCGGCGTGTGGAACTGCACGCCCAGCGAACCGTTGATCGCCAGCGTGCGATCGTCGAGGGCCTCGATCGATTTGACCAGACTCGCGCCTTCCGGGTTGAACGGGCGCACGGAGAAATACAACGCCGGGCTGATCGTGCGGCTGGTCTTGTTGGCCACGGTCGCGCGCACGAGCACGCTCTCGATGCCGTCGATTTTGGTGACGAAGGTTTCCAACTCGAAGCGGAAGTCCGGCTGGTCGAAAACGGTTGTCACCAGCGGCAGGTTTTCGACCTGGCGCTGCCGGCATTCCTTTTCGCGGCTGGGATAGAGCATTTTTCCTTCGTAATCGAGCCACGTATCCAGCGACCAGCCTTCGAACCAGGGCGTCACCCACCCGCGCGGATCAACGACCACTTCGCGCGTGGAACCGGGAAGGCCCACGGCGGTCCAGTTGCGTTGCGTGAGGTTGAACTGCACCCAGGTCATGCGCGGGATGAAGCTGGCATCGTGCGGATCGTATTGGCGCACGGCCCAATAAGGCAGCACCCAGTCGAGGTTCGGCTGAATCGCCATTTGGGTAAACACGCCGCGCGTGAACATGCGCCCGGCCATCGGCGCCAGGTCGGTGGGAAACGGCACCTCGGCTTCGGTGCCGATTTTCCCCAGCGCTTCGATGTACTCGACGCTGTCGGTAAAGCCGTATTTTTTTGCCAGGCTACGCAGAAAGTACTCTTTCACACCCATCACATTTCCTCATCCAAAAACCACTGATCCGTCAATTGATCGTGCCATAAAACAACGCGTCGCGACCGCCGATCGCTTACGATGAACCGGGTATAGCGTCGGCCGCTCGCCTGCCACTGGATCGCTTCTTCGGCGATGATCGCATCGATTTCGTATTCCTCTTCGCCCACCGCATATCGCCGCGGCCGCCGATTCCCCCGATGGCCGGCGTAACAAGTTACGCTGACGGCGCGCAATCCGTCGAGGGGCGATTGGTTCGAAGGGCTATTCCCAGGGCGTGTCATTTTGGTCCGTAAAGCCGATTCTTGTCCAGGGCTCACCATAGTTTAATCGAAAAATTATCGAGTTTTCAGAAAAAAATTCCGATAATGCGGATAGTCAAAAACGCCAGTTCCGATATAATGGAAGTATCATGATTTACTTTCGATCCACCGCGGAAACCATCCTGCTCTCCATTTTGGCGTCCGTTGCCCCCGAATCCATGGTCCGACGCCACGTTCGCATCGCCGCCGAAAAGCTGCTGATCGACCATCAGGAAGTGGATTTTTACGGGCGTAAGCTGGTGTGCCTCGGCGCGGGCAAAGCCTCGGCGCGCATGGCGCAGGCGCTGGCTCATATTATCGAACGCGGGTACGACGCGGGCAGTCTGACCTCGCCCGACGGTTATGTCGTGGGCGCGCCCGGCTGCGTGGCGCGCGCGGCGGGTCATCCGTTGCCGGACAAACGGTCGGTGATCGCCGCGTCCGAAGCCCTGGACATCGCGCAGGTGTGGTCCAAGCGCGATCCGCTGGTGTTCGGCATGATCTCCGGCGGCACGTCGGCGCTGTGGTGCGTGCCGCGCGAGGGCGTGACGCTGGAACAGAAAATCGAAACGGGCAACTGGCTGCTGGCCAGCGGTTTGCCGATCAACAAGATCAACACCATTCGCCGGCGGCTGTCGGCGATCAAGGGCGGACAGTTGGCGCGGGCGCTCAACGGCGTGGAAGCGCACATTCTGGTGCTGTCCGACGTTCCCGACGACACGCGGCTGGACATCGTGGGCAGCGGTCCGTTTTACCCCGACTCGTCAAGCAACGAAGAGGCGCTGTCGTACCTGACCGAGGCGGAGCTGCCGCCGCCGGCCTGGTTGGCGGACCTGATCCGCACCGCTCCGGCGTTGCCGGACAGTTCGACATTCGCCAACGTGCATCACTATCAGATCGGTTCGAACCGCGACGCGGTGGTGGCGGCGGCGTTGAAAGCGGCCGAAAACGGGTTGCATCCCATCATTCAAGACGAACCGCTGGTCGGCGAGGCGCGGGAAGTGGGCATCAAGCTGGCGCGACAGGTGATGGGCGCCGACGTGCATCGGCCGACCTGCTGGATTTACGGCGGCGAAACCACGGTGACGCTGTCGGACAATCCGGGGCGCGGCGGCCGCAACCAGGAAATGGCGCTGGCCTTCGCCATCGAAGCGGCGGGAAAAGAGAACGTCGCGCTGCTCGCCTTTTCCACCGACGGCGTGGACGGCATGTCCGACGCGGCCGGCGCCTACGTGCACGGCGCTACGATGAACCGCATCCACGAGGCGCAGATGGACGCGTGCGATTACCTGGAACGCAACGATTCGTATACCGCCCTCTCGGCGGCGGGCGCGCTGCTGTACACCGGCCCGACCGGCACGAACGTCGCCGACGTCGCGGTGGTCATCACCAAATAATTTATTGGTCGGACACGGGTTTGCTGATACACACCTTGCGGATCAGTTTGTCCGAAGCCGCCACCACTTCCACGTCAAAGCCGTCCAAGGTGAACTTTTCCTTGTCTTGAGGCATGCGGCCGATGCGGTCGACGATCCAACCGCCGACGGTGATGTAGTCGCCCTCGGGCACTTCCTGGGCGAGAATTTCGCCGACTTTCTCGATTTCAAAACGCCCGGAAACGGTCACGCTGTTTTCGTTTTGATTCAGGATGCGCGGCTCCTGCCGGTCGTATTCGTCCTCGATTTCGCCGAACACCTCTTCCAGAATGTCCTCGATGGTGATCAAACCGCTGGTGCCGCCGAACTCGTCGAGCACCAGGGCGAACTGCTCGTGCCGTTCCTGAAATTCGCGCAGGAGCGCGTCGATTTTTTTGGTCTCGGGCACGATCATGATCCGGCGCAGCACGCGCTCGAGGGAAAACTCGTCGGGTTTGTCCCAGTAGGCGAGCAGATCCTTGACGTGAATGAAGCCCAGCACGTTGTCGAGGTCGCCTTCGACCACCGGCAGCCGGCTGTGGCCGGAATTGATGATCGTCCGGATGATTTCACGGAGATCGTCGTTGAGGTCGACGTAGGCGATTTCCGTGCGCGGCACCTGGATGTCCTGAACCTCGGTTTTGTCCAGGTACAGGATGCCCTGCATCATTTCGCTTTCGTCGTGGTCGATCAGGCCTTCGCTTTCCAGGTCGTTAAGCGCTTCGGCGGTGGCTTGTTCCTGATCTTTTTGCGCCCTGAATTTGGCAAAGAACCTGCGTAACTGAGGTCGTATGCCGTCGTCCTTGTCGTTCATTCGCTCTTTTCACCCCTATCCAAAGAGACCAGCAAATCCTCCATCTGGTCCTGGCGTTCCTGCATGCGTGCCGCCGCTTCCGGTCCGGACCGCTCGTGATCATAGCCGGCCAAATGCAGCAGCCCATGAATTATATAATATCCGAGGACGTAGTGGATATCCCTTTTTGTTTCCTGCGCCTGGCGCCGGGCGAAATCGACATTGACCATCAACTCGCCGAGCGCGTCGGGCGCGTCGTCGGGAAACGAGATCACGTTGGTCGGCCGGTCGCGGCCGAGAAAATCGCGATTGACCACGCGGATGGACTCGTCGTCGACCAGCGAAATCTCCACGCGCGCACCGGCGCACTCCAGACGAGCCAGCGCCTCGTCGACCACGGCACGCAGCGGATCAGTCGTTAATTTCGTTCGGGTTCGGTTCGACAGGATTGAGGTTGACAACGTTACCCCGTTTGCTTTGTTCCTCTTCCGGATATTCGATACGGCCGTGATAGCGGCCGTGCAGAATCGTGATGTACTGCCCGGCAATGCGGTTGAGGTCGCGCATGGTCAGGTCGCAATCGTCCAACTGCCCGTCGGCGTGAATCGCGTTGATCAGCTCCTTGACCGTCGTTTCGATACGCGCCGGCGTGGGCGCCTTGAGACTGCGCGTGGCCGCCTCGACCACGTCGGCCATCATGACCAGCGCCGCCTCGCGCGATTGCGGCTTGGGCCCCTTGTAGCGGAAGTCGGCCTCGTTGACCTTCTCCCGTTCGGCTTCCTCCTGCTGCTTGGCCAGGTTGAAGAAATAGCGGATGCGCGACGTGCCGTGGTGTTCGGCGATGATCGCCTCGATGCGTTCGCCCAGGTTGTAGCGTTTGGCGTACTCCACGCCCTCGCGCACGTGGTTGATCAGAATCAGGCTCGACATGCGCGGCGGCAGGTTGTCGTGCGGATTGAGGCCGTGCTGGTTTTCGATGAAGTAGCGCGGCTTGTTGATCTTGCCGATGTCGTGGTAAAGCCCGGCGACCTTGGCCAGCAACGGATTGGCTTTGATGCCCTCGGCCCCCTTCTCGGCCAGCGCGGAGACAAACAGGCTGTGGTGATAGGTGCCGGGCGCTTCGAGCATCATGCGCTCGAGCAGCGGATGGCTGAGGTTGGCCAGTTCCATCAGTTGCAGGTTGCTGGTGTAGCCGAACATCACTTCGATCGGATGAATCGAGGCCAGCGCGACCGGGCCGGTCAGCAGACCGCCGATGAACGCGGCCGCCACATTGACCGGCGTGTCGAACGAGGTGATCGAACTGGGATCGCTGATCACCTGGATGGCGAAGGCCACGGCCATGTTGACCAGACCGACGCTCACGCCGCCGCGCATCACCACGCCGCGCCGTTGCGCGTGCGAAATGCTGTGCGCGCCCACCAACGAGCCGATCAGCACGTACAGCGCGTAGCCCAGGGAATTGTCGGCCATCAGGCCGGCCACGGGCGCGGCGAGGCAGATGAGCACCAGCGCCGATTCGCTTTGCAAAATGATGCGCACCGACATGGCGGCCCCGGCGATGGGCATGATGAACAAAAACGACTCGGGCGTCAGCCAGGAGAACGAGGCGGCCAGCGGCGCGGAAACCACCTTGGCCAACCAGGCGAGCAAACTGACCATCACCAGCGACATCGACAGGAAAGCGAAATCGCGCACGCTGGGATTGAACTTGCGGATGTTCACCCGCGCGAAGCGGGCCAGCGACATCTGCGCCAGAAACAGCAGGACGATCGCGGCGATAAACGCCAATAACGTGTGCAGCGTGCCGGCGCCGGCGAGCATCGCCCGGAGGATGACCATGTGTTCGGCGGTGATCTGCTCGCCCTCGGCGACGATCAACTGGTTCTTGCGGAAGTGAATGATGCTCGGGCCGACCTTGTTGCGCGCTTCATCCCGGCGTTCCTCGGTGGCCGCGCGGTTGAAATCGAGGGTCGGTTGAATCAATTGCGAAGCGATGCTCAAAGCGACGGGGCGGATCTGCCCGTTGGCGATCTGCTCTTTGGCCCGCGTCTCGATCTGCTTGAGCACCGTGGCCAGATCGGGAATGCTGTCGAGCTTGTCGTACACGCGCTCCTTGCGCGTATTGAGCTCGCGCAGCGTGATCGCCTTTTCGCCGGGCAAGGACGCCACCTGATCGAGCATCGCCTGCCGGTCGTTGACCACCATGCGGATCAACGCGTAGTTGATCAGATCGGCGACGGCCGATTCCACGTTCAGCGAATAATTTTCCTGCTCGAGCACGCCAAGCGGTTTGGCGTCGAGCTTGACGCCCAGTTCGCTTTGGAAACGCTCTTCCTGCTCCTTGATCGCCTGTGCGCTGATCAGGCTGGCCTTGCCCACCTGCCCGTCGGACGCGCCGTCCGGTTTGCCGTCCGCCGGCACGCCGAAAAACAGGCGCATATCCTCGAAGCTTTTGTGCAACCGCGTGGCGACGCGCTTGCCCGCTTTGGTGTCGTGATCGTAAATGGGATAAATGCCCACGGCGGCTTCGCGTTGGCGCGCCTGCGTGCTGGCGGTGTCTTCCAGGTCGAAATCGCGATCGGCCTTGATGGCGTGGTTGGCGTACATGCCGACCTTCCAATTGCCGATGGACGAGCCGATGCGCGGGGTGATCAAAATGGCCAGCACGATGGCGGCCGCCAGGGCCAGCACCCAGGTCTGGTTGCCCACCAGACGCACAATGCGATTGATTACGCGACGCATCGCCTTGAGGGCCACGGGAGTCTGAAAGCCGTTGCTCAGCGATTTTTTCCCGGAGTCTTGCTTCACGTGGTTTCCGCCCCGTTTTTCTTCTGCTGATCGTACTTGTCGTACGCCTGGACAATAAGCTGGACGAGCCGGTGTCGCACCACATCATACTGGTCGAAGCGCACAAAAGCTATCCCGGCGATATCGCGCAGAATTTTCTGCACGACGACGAGACCGGACTTCTGGCCGTTGGGCAGGTCGATCTGCGTGTCGTCGCCGGTGATCACCGCCTTGGAGTTGAAACCCAGACGGGTGAGGAACATTTTCATCTGCTCGGGCGTGGAGTTTTGCGCCTCGTCGAGAATGACGAAGCTGTCGTTGAGCGTCCGCCCGCGCATGAAGGCCAACGGCGCAACCTCGATCGTCTGACGGTCGATCAGTCGCTGCACCTTTTCGTAGGAGAGCATTTCGTTGAGCGCGTCGTACAGCGGGCGCAGGTACGGGTTGACCTTCTCGGCGATGTCGCCGGGGAGGAAGCCGAGTTTTTCGCCGGCCTCGACCGCCGGGCGCACCAGCAGGATGCGGTCGACCTCGCCCTTGGTCAGATGGCTGACGGCCATGGCCATCGCCAGGTAGGTTTTGCCCGTGCCCGCCGGGCCGATGCCGAAAACGATGTCGTGGCGGCGGATGGCGTCGATGTAGCGCTTCTGATTGATCGACTTGGGCGTGATGACGCGCTTCTTGTTGGAGATGTACACGGTGTCCAGGAAGACGTCGCGCAGCCGTACGCGGTCGCCGGAACGCAGAATGTTCAGCGCGTGCTCGACGTCGGTGGCGTACACCGGGAAGCCCTCGGCGATCAGGCCGTAGAGTTCCTCGAACAGTTCCTTAATCAGCTCGTAATGCTCGGACGGTCCGGCGACGAAGATGCGGTTGCCGCGCACGTGCAGGCGCACGCCGAGCATGCCCTCGATGATGCGCAGATGCTCGTCGGCGTGGCCCAGCAGCGTTTGGGCGATCTGGCCGTCATCGGGAATCAGGATGCACGGCAGATTGGCTTCGGGAAGTTGATCGGTGGCGCTCATGCTCCTCTTTCCTCAATCGCCCATGACGCTGACGATCAATCGCCGGTGTCGCGAACGGTTGTCGCAATCGACCAGGACGATCTGTTGCCACGTGCCCAACGACAAACGACCTTCGACGATCGGAATATGCAGGTCCGGTCCGAGCAACGCCGCGCGCACGTGGCTGTGGCCGTTGCCGTCGCCCCAGCGGCGGTCGTGATCGTAGTGCATGTCGCGCGGGGCCAGTCGCTCGATGGCCGCCCGCAGGTCGCTCACCGCGCCCGCTTCGTATTCGATGGTGGTCAGACCGGCGGTCGAACCGGGCACGAAAACGGTCAATTGACCACTGGTCACGCCCGCTTGCGCCACGACGGCCTGCACCTGTTCGGTGATGTCGACGATTTCCAAGTTTCCGCGCGTATCCAGATGTATCTCTTGCGTCGTTGTCATCATACACCAATACCCTGAGGGTAAGGCATTATCCCTACCCTCAAGGTATGTAGCATAGAGCAAAAAACCCGATTATAAAAGGACCCGTTTCCCTCTCGAATCAGGGGGGAGGAGGGATCAATCGCGGAATGTGTACCTCACATCGCCGCGATTGTGTGTCGTTGCAAACGTATATCCCGACTCGTTGACCGCGGTGAAACTGAAGGTCACCAGCGGATCGTCGGTCAGGTTGGAATCCCATAACAGCATTTGATCCAACGAACTCAGATACGTGTTGTTGTGATGCTTGCTCAGCTCTTCAACGATCTGCGCGTTCTTGCCCGTGGACAGGGCCGAAGCGTTGTAGACCTTCTGCCGCAACGTAGTGTAATTGGGGATGGAGATAATCGCCAAAATGCCGATCACCGCAACGACGATCAGCAATTCGACCATGGTAAATCCTTGCACCCGAAAACTTTTCATCAAACCATCCAGTTGGATACGAATGGCCGATATTTGAGCAAGATAAATGCCAACCGCCCTCGAATGTTCTATCCAGTTGTATTAACATGAATTTTTATTATTCCTCCCCTTAATAGGAAATTATTTGAGAAAAATTCATTACCTTTTTTCCGGCCTTCTGACAATTTTTGTCACTATTCACAATTCCGCACCATTTTCGCGCAGATCATTTACCGGTTGACACCAACCGGTGCGGTTGCCTATCTTTTTCCGTCACGCGTATGACCAGGAGGCCTTTGTGCAAAGCGGTACGGTCCGGCAAAAAGAATCGACCAACAAGCAACTGGCGCTGCATGCTCTTTGGCTGTCGCTGATCGTCGCCGGCATTCTGGCCGTTTACAAAGACCTGCCCAAAAGCATGTTTTTTCTCGACGATTATCTGCACTTGCACCTGATCCAACAACTCAACAGCGTGCTGGAACCCTTTGTCGTCGACATTTTCATGGGCGCGTTTTTCCGTCCGGCCATCACATTGTTTTGGAAACTCGACTATCTGATCTCCGGCTTGAATCCGACCGGCTATTACATTGCGAACCTGGTATACCTGGTTCTGTCGATGATTTTCCTGTATTTCATCATTTTAAATATGACCGGATCGCGCGCGCTGAGCGTGATCATCTCGCTGTTGTACGCGATCGGACCGGTCACCGGTGTGGGCGTGATGTGGTTGTCCAACCGCTTCGACCTGATCGGCACGATGTTCTTTCTGGCGTCCACGTTGCTGTTTCTGCGCTACGTGCGTTATCGGCGCGTGGGCGATTACCTGTTGTCGGTCGCGCTGGCCGCCCTCGCCTTTTTCTGCAAGGAAATCACGATCACGCTGCCGGTCATCCTGGTGCTGTCGGCGGGCTTCATGTTCATGTACCGCGCGCCCAGCAAACTGGACGTCAAATTCATCAAGCGGATCCTCGCGCTGACCACGCCCTATTTCACCATCGCCGCCATCTACATGATCTGGCGCTTCCTCATCATTAAAAGCATGGGCGGTTACGTCGGCGAGACGAAGGCGCCGTTTTCGATCGGCTACGTTTTCTTTCTCTGGCACAGTTTCGCCGAGTACTTCTGGCTGATGAAAAGCTTCATCGTCTTCGGCTCGATTCTGATCCTCATCGGATTGTTTTTGGCGAAGAAGGAATTTTACGCCAACAACAAACTGTTTTTCTACGGCCTGGTTTTCGCGTTGATCACCATGGCGCCGCTGGCGCTGGTGCTGCGCTACCAGAACGTCATGGCGTATATGACGCCCCGGTTTTTTTTCCTGCCCAACATCGGCCTGCTGATCGCGTTGGCGTCGATTTACGATCCGCGTTCGGCCAAGGCGCGGCGGGTGCTCGCGCTGATCGTGCTGGTGCTGGTCGGGCTGTTTTTCGCGCTGAACAATTACATCCTGGTGCACAAATGGGCGCGCGACAAACAGAAGCTGGTCGCCAAAACCGAGCAGGTGCACGAGTACCTGGTATCGCAAGGCGACAAGATCCCCAGCGAGGGGATGATCTACTCGTGCCTGCACGGCATGGACGTGGCGCTGGATACGTCGATCAAGCTGATGCACCCGGAATACCTGGACCGCTACTATTTCCTTAACTGCACCGGGCCGACCCAGACGATCGCCCGCCGGCCGCTGTATTATCTGATGCGGCGCAACCTGAATTTTCCGCAAACCTTCAGCCGCAATCCGTGCGACTATCAGGATCTGGTGTACGGCGTCGTGCAATCCAATCCGGCCAACATCTCCAGTCAGGCGAGCGCCGCCACGAACGTGATGGTCTTGCACCTGGATTGGAAGGGTCGCATGGCCATGCTGGGTCGTGATAAAGTCGTAGGCATCTTGCAGACACTGGGAATTTTGCAATGAGCACTCGTTTTCGTTTCGCCACCTCGTTGATCCTGCTGCTCCTGTTGCCCCTGGCGGCAATGACCGGATGCAAAAAGCACGTCGATTACCCGAACGTGATCCTCATCAGCATCGACACCTTGCGCGCCGATCGCCTCGGCTGTTACGGCTACACCAAGGGCATCACCGGAATGATGGATTTCTGGGCCGAACGCGGCGTACGCTTCGAGAAAGCGTATGCCACCTCGCCGTGGACGCTGCCCAGTCACGCGTCGGCGATGACCAGCCTGTATCCCACCGAACACCGGGCCATCGACGAGAAAATCAACATCGACATCGACGCGCCGATGCTCGCCGAGCAGATGAAAAAAGCCGGCTTCAACACCGCCGCCTTCGTCAGCCATTATTACCTGTCGGCGGAATACGGCTTCGATCGCGGCTTCAACGATTTTTACATCAAGCCCAACGCCAAAGCCGACGAGATGATCGCCAAGACCACCAAGTGGCTCAAGGCCAACAAGGACGAATCGTTCTTCGTGTTTCTGCATCTGTTCGATCCGCACACGCCCTATCAGCCGCCGCCCGATTACGCCAAGAAGCATTACCCCACCGACACCAAGGTGTACGTTTCCGGGGAAACCAAGGACGTGATCGAGGTGATGCAGACCTGGCCGTCGGAACGGGCCAAGGAAATCAAGCGCGCCTTGTCGGCGTTGTACGACGGGGAAATCGACTTCGTCGACAACCAGCTCGAAGTGCTCTTTAAATGGTTGCAGCAAAACAAGCTCGATCAAAACACGGTGATCATCCTCATGGCCGACCATGGCGAAGAATTCATGGAACACGGCATGATGGAGCACGGCTTCACCCTGTACGAAGAGCAGGTGCGCGTACCCTTCCTGTGGTATTTCCCGGCCGGCCTGCCCGGCGGCAAGGTGGTCGACGCGCCGGTCAGCCTGGTCGATCTGATGCCCACGCTGCTGGACTTCCTCGGCCTGCCGCCGGTCGACCAACCGATCAGCGGCAAGTCGCTGATGCCCGCGATCAAGGGCGAGCCGTTCCCCGACCGCTACCTGTTGACCGAAACCACGCGGCAGGGACCCGATCGCGTTTCGATCATCAAGGACGGCCTGAAGTACATGTATTCTCCGGAATTCGCGCTCAACGGGCGCACCTTCGGCGAATTTCTCTTCAACCTGAAAGACGACCCGGCGGAAGAAACCGATCTGATGCCCTCCGAGCCGGACGTGGCCGGCAAGCTCAGCGGCGAGTTGTTTTCCTCCGGTTTGTACATTCAACGCCGTGCCTGGCACGTGCGCTGGGGACAGGCGCCCAAGCCGGTGCGCATTCGCGGGCAGATCGGCGCGACGCCCGGCAAGTTCATTTACATTTACAAGGCCAACACGATTTACGGCACCGACGAGCGCGGCCTGATGACCTCGTTGGAATACCCGCTGGATAAAAAGGATCCGCAGAAGTTGCAGTTCCTCGCCCTGTGCGAGCGCGACAACGGCGTTTCGTTCATGACCGAACCGGAAACCGGCCCGGTCGCCTTCCACTTTTTCGTCGAAGGCCGCGAGCAAACGCGCAACATCCTGTTGGGCAACAAAACCACGCACCCGGGCAGCGGCAACTTCACGCTGAGCAACGAAATCAAGCGCGAACCGGGGCTGAACGCGCCGTCGGGCGGCATTCTGATCTGGAACGAACCGATCTGGGTCAATTCCAAGCAGATCCTGCGCGCCGAGGTGGGCGATCCGATTCAGTTATCTCCAGAGGTTATCGAACAATTGCGCAGTCTCGGTTACTTGACACAATAACGCGTCTAATGGCATAAACTGTCACTGCTGGGACGTTTATGATCATCCAAAAATTTTCTTTCCGGAGGGAAGATGTCGGGCCATAGCAAATGGAGTACGATTAAACGGAAGAAGGGCGCGGCGGACGCGAAAAGAGGCCGCCTCTTCTCGCGGTTGAACAAAGAAATTCTGCTGGCGGCGCGCGACGGCGGCGGCGACCCCAACGCCAACATTCGTTTGCGCAACGCCATCGCGGCGGCCAAAGCGGCGAATATGCCCAAAGACACCATTGCCCGGGCGGTGAAAAAGGGCACCGGCGAACTCGACGGCGGCGCGAACTTCGAGGAAATCACGTACGAAGGGTACGGCCCGGCCGGTGTGGCGGTGTTGGTGTGCACCTTCACCGACAACCGCAACCGCACCACGGCCGAAGTGCGCCACGCGTTCAACAAGTACGCGGGCAACCTCGGCGAAAACGGCTGCGTCTCCTGGATGTTCGACCGCAAGGGCATGATTACCTTCAACACGGAAGACGTCGAGATGGGCCAGCTCGAGGAAACGGCCATCGAGAACGGCGCCGAGGACATCAAAGAAGACGGCGACGTGGTCGAAGTCACCAGCGCCATCGAGGATTTCCCCGGCCTGCAGGAAGCGTTCGACAATTCCGGCATGAAGTACGAGGAAGCGCAGCTCACCTACGTGCCGCAGACGACCGTGAAGCTCGAAGGCAAACAAGCCGAAACCATGCTCAAGCTCATCGAACAGTTGGAAGAACTCGACGACGTCTCGGACGTCTACGGCAACTTTGACATTTCCGACGAGGAAATGGAAAGGCTGAGCTGATCCGAAACAACGTAATTTCCATACGCCGGGTAACGTCATGCGGGTGATCGGAATCGACCCCGGCAGTCGCATTTGCGGCTGGGGAGTGGTGGAAGAAACCGCCGGGCCGCAGAAGATCCGGCACGTCGATTCCGGCGCCGTCTTTACCGATACCAAACAAGAACTGCCCCAACGTTTGCAGGCCATTTACGAGGGGCTGCGCGAGGCGATCCGCGCCTTCGGTCCCAACGAGGCGGCGGTGGAGAGCGTCTTTCATCACAAGAACGCCAAAAGCGCGCTGGTGCTCGGTCAGGCGCGCGGCGTGGCGATCCTCGCTTGCGTCCACGAGGGCTTGCCGGTATACGAATATACACCGATGCAAATCAAGCAGGCGGTGACCGGCTACGGCAAGGCCGATAAACGGCAGGTGGGATTGATGGTCAAAAGCCTGTTGCGCCTGCCCGAGGAAGCGTGGGTGGATACCGCCGACGCGCTGGCCGGCGCCCTCTGCCACCTCAACAGCCGCAAGCTGGCGCAGGCAACCAAACATCTGAACAAGCGGAGCGAAACGTGATCGCGCGACTGACCGGCAAACTGACCGACAAGGATCTCAACCAGATCGTGGTCGACGTGCATGGCGTGGGCTATCGCGTGTTCATCAGCGCGAACTGTTTTTATTCCCTGCCCGAATCGCCGCAGGAAGTTTCGCTGCTCGTTCACACGGTGGTGCGCGAGGACGCGTTTCATCTCTACGGCTTTCTCACCGAGCTGGAACGCAAGCTGTTCACCATGCTCGTCAGCGTCAGCGGCGTCGGGCCCAAGGCGGCGCTGGCCATGCTCTCGGGCTTCGCCGCGCCGGATCTGCTGGCGCGCATCGCCGGCGGCGAAGTGTCCGCGCTGACCAAAGCGCCGGGCATCGGCAAGAAAACGGCCGAACGGATCGTCGTCGATCTGGCCGACAAGGCCGCCGCGCTGGCGCAGGAAACGCGGGTGGACGTCAGCGCGCATCGCCCGAAAACCGGCGTGGACCACGACGCGATCAGCGCGCTGCTCAACCTCGGCTTCAAGGACAGCGTTGCCGAACAGGTGGTGGCGCAAGCCCGCGCGGAACTGGGCGATCAGTCGTCGCTCGAGGACATCATCCGCCTGGCGCTGAAAAAGATGATGAAAGGATAAACGATGAACCGGGGGCCGATCGATCCACTGCGCGAACCAGACGATCTCGCTTACGACCTGACGTTGCGCCCCAAGCGGCTGGAGGATTTCGTCGGCCAGCACGCGGTGAAAGACAACCTGCGCGTGTACATCGACGCCACGCGCGAGCGCGGCGAGGCGCTCGACCACGTGCTGCTCTACGGCCCGCCGGGACTGGGCAAAACCACCCTCGCCCACATCATCGCCGGCGAGCTGGGCGTGGGCATTCACTGCACCAGCGGCCCGGTGCTCGAAAAGCCCGGCGACCTGGCCGCGATTCTGACCAACCTCGCGCCGCGCGACGTGCTGTTCATCGACGAGATCCACCGTCTCTCCAAGCTGGTCGAGGAAAAGCTCTACCCGGCGATGGAGGATTACAGCATCGATCTGATTCTCGGCCAGGGACCGTCGGCGCGCACGGTGCAAATGCCGCTGGAACCGTTCACGCTCATCGGCGCGACCACGCGCATCGGCCTGATCGCCAACCCGTTGCGCGACCGTTTCGGCATCGTCGACCGGCTCGACTTCTACACGCCCGACGACCTGCTGATGATCATCCACCGCAACGGCAAAATTCTCGACATTCGTCTCGACGAGGACGGCGCCGCGGAAATCGCCCGCCGCAGTCGCGGCACCCCGCGCGTGGCCAACCGCCTGCTGCGCCGCGTGCGCGACTTCGCCCAGGTCGAAGGCGACGGAGTCATCACCAAAGCGATCGCCGCCCGCGCGCTCGAACGGCTGAACATCGACGACGCCGGGCTGGATAAAATGGACCAACGCGTGCTGCTGACCATCATCGATCATTTCGGCGGCGGCCCGGTCGGCCTGGAAACGCTGTCGGCCAGCCTGTCGGAAGAGAAGGACACCATCGAGGATGTGATCGAGCCGTTTTTGATTCAACAAGGGTATCTGCAACGAACGCCGCGCGGCCGCGTGGCCACGCCGCACGCGTATCGACACCTCAACCGCACCGTGCCGCCGGGATCGACCGGTACGCTGTTCGAAGGAAGCTGATCGATGCGCACACCGCCGCCCTTTCCCGCTCCGGATGAGATTCACGATATTCTCGTCGTATGCACCGGCAATATCTGTCGCAGCCCCATGGTCACCGCGCAATTGCGCGCCGCGCTGATCGCGTCGGGCGTGCGCGGCGTGCGCGTGCATTCGGCGGGCACGATCGCCGTCGACGGCCACCCGGCCAGCATCGAGGCGATCGAAGTGTCGGCCGAGCACGGCCTGGACATTTCCTATCACCGTTCGACCCCGTTGACCGGCGATCTGGTGCGGCAGGCCGATTTGATTCTGGTGATGGAAGAGCGGCACATCAATTGGATCGTCAACAAAATCCCCAACGCGACGAAGAAGACCTTCCTGCTCAGTGACTTCGTCGACGGTCGCGAAAAGGGATTGGACATCACCGATCCGCTGGGCACAACCATCTCCTTTTACGATCAGGTGTTCCGGAAAACGGAGCAGATGGTCGCGAAGGTGGTGGAATATCTCAAAGCCGGGCAACATGAGTGAGCCGACGACCTTTGCCGTAACCGTGGTGGAAACCAGTCGCGATGCGCGCGGCTGGGCCAGCAACCTGCTTGATTTTCTGCCGCTGCCGCCCGCGCAAATCGCCAACGTGCACGTCGTCTCGATGAAGCCCGGCGCGATTCGCGGCAACCACCGCCATCGCGTGCAAACCGAGTGGATCGTCGTGTGCGGCGGTCCGTGCCGCGTGACGATCGACGACGACCGACGACAATTCAACGAACTGCACGACGGCAACAAACCGTTGCTGCTTTCGCTGCCGCCCGGCACGGCGCACGCGGTGCAATACCTGGGCGACGGCGAGGCTTATCTCGTGTGCGTTACCGATACACCTTACGATTTCGAACGCCCCGACGTGGAGCGGGTCAACCTACTGCCAAGCGAGGATGAATCATGAATCTCGAATTTCACGGCGCGGTGCGGACGGTCACCGGTTCGGCCCACCTGCTGCGGGTCGGCGACAAGAATTTTCTCATCGACTGCGGCATGTTTCAGGGGCCACACTACTTGGAAGAGCGCAACCAACTGCCGTTTTACTTCGACCCGAACATGCTCGACGCCGTGCTGCTGACCCACGCGCACATCGATCACAGCGGGCTGATTCCCAAGTTGTACAAGGACGGATATCGCGGCCCGGTGCACGCCACGCGCGCCACGGTCGACCTGGCGCAGATCATGCTGCTGGACAGCGCGCACATCGCCGAACGCGACGCCATCGACCACAACCGCCGCGCCCGGCGCAAAGGCCATCCGATGATCCGCCCGATCTTCACCACCGAGGAAGCGAGTCAGTCGCTGGAGCAACTGGTGTCGCACAAATACGAGGACGTGCTCGAACTCGCCCCGGGCATCACCGCCGTGTTTCGCGACGCGGGGCACATTCTGGGCAGCGCGTTCATCGAAATGACCGTGCGCACCGAGGAAGGCGAAAAGCGCATCACCTTCTCCGGCGACGTGGGCAACAAAGATCAAGCGCTGATTCGCGATCCGTTCAAACCGAATCGGACCGACGTGCTGCTGATCGAATCGACCTACGGCGACCGTCAGCACAGGCCGCGCACCGACACCCTGGCCGAACTGGCCGATATCCTGATCGAAGCGTGGCGCGATCGCGGCAACGTGATCATCCCCTCGTTCGCCGTCGGCCGCACGCAGGAGATTTTATATCGCTTGCGCGAGTTGTCGGAGGAAGGCCGCCTGCCCGGCTTCAACGTGTACGTCGACAGCCCGCTGGCGATCAACGCGACGGAGATCGTGCGCAACAATCCGCAGTGTTACGACGACGAAACGATCTTCGAAATCACCGGCCTGGGCAACGATCCGCTGCTGGTGCCCAACCTGCGTTTCACGCGGGACGCACGCGAATCGATCGCCATCAACGACGATGAAAAACCGAGCATCATTATCAGCGCCAGCGGCATGTGCACGGCCGGGCGCATTCTGCATCACCTCAAGCACAACCTGTGGCGGCGCGAATGCCACATCGTGTTCGTCGGCTTCCAGGCGGAAGGCTCGCTGGGCCGCATGCTCGTCGACGGCGCGCCGCGGGTGAAGATCTTCGGGCAGGAGATTGTCGCCGCCGCGCACATCCACACCATCGGCGGTTTGTCGGCGCACGCCGATCGCGACGGCCTGCTGGAGTGGATAGCGCCCGCACTGCACAAGAAAACCAAGGTGTTCGTCGTACACGGCGAAGAGGAAGCGGCCACGTCGTTCGCCGCGAGCGTCAAAAAGGAATTCGGCAATCCGGCGGTCGTGCCGACCTGGCACGAAATCGCCCGGTTTTAAAAAGAACCGGCCGGGCAAGCCCGGCCGGAGTCGGTTGCTGTTCGCGAACGTTCAGTGCACCAGGGCGTGCTTGAGCGCTTCGTCGATGTGATTGATGAAGTGCAGCGTCAGCCCTTTGCGGATCTCCTCGGGAATCTCATCCAGATCCTTTTTGTTCTTCTCGGGCAACATGACGACCTTGATGCCCGCGCGCCGCGCGGCGAGCACCTTTTCCTTGATGCCGCCGACCGGCAGGATCTGTCCGCGCAACGTCACTTCGCCGGTCATCGCCATGTCGTGATTGACGCACTTGCCGGTGAACAGACTAGCCAGCGCCGACAAGAGCGTGATGCCCGCCGACGGCCCGTCTTTGGGAATCGCGCCGGCCGGGATGTGAATGTGCACGTCGACCTGCTCGAACTGATCGGGGTCGATGCCGAAGTCCTCGGCCTTGGAGCGCAGATAGGACAGCGCCGCCTTGGCCGACTCCTTCATCACGTCGCCCAACTGGCCGGTGAGAATCAGGTTGCCCTTGCCTTTCATCATCGTCGCTTCGATGAAGAGGATGTCGCCGCCGGTGGGCGTCCAGGCCATGCCGGTGGCCACGCCGGGCACCGCGGTGCGTTCGGCGACCTCGGGGAAGAATACTTGCGGACCGAGATAGGTGGCGACGAGGTTTTTATTCACGCGCACCTTTTCGGCTTCGCCCGAGGCGATGCGCTTGGCCGCGCCTCGGCACAGCGCGGCGATGTTGCGCTTGAGCCCGCGCACGCCGGCCTCGCGCGTGTACTTGTCGATGACCTCGTTGAGCGCGCCGTCGGAAATCGAAAACATTTCGGGCTTCAGGCCGTGGTTTTCCATCTCTTCGGCGATCAGGTGTTTCTTGGCGATGAGCACCTTTTCTTCCTGGGTGTAGCCGGGGATCTCGATGATTTCCATGCGGTCGCGCAACGGCGGCGGAATGGTGTCGGCGACGTTGGCCGTGCCGATGAACAACACGCGACTCAGGTCGTAGGGGATGGCCAGGTAGTTGTCCATGAACGAATCGTTCTGCTCAGGATCGAGCACTTCGAGCAACGCCGAGGAGGGATCGCCGCGAAAATCCTTACCGACCTTGTCCAGCTCGTCGAGCATGAACACCGGGTTGGCCGTGCCGGCCTTTTTGATGCCCTGGATGATGCGCCCCGGCAACGCGCCGATGTACGTGCGCCGGTGACCGCGAATTTCCGCCTCGTCGTGAATGCCGCCCAGGCTCATGCGCACGAACTCGCGGTCCATCGCCCGCGCGACCGATTTGCCCAGCGACGTTTTGCCGACGCCCGGGGGGCCGATCAGGCAGAGGATCGGGCCTTTGACGTCGGGCTTGAGTTTGCGCACCGACAGGTATTCGAGGATGCGCTTTTTCACGCGCTGCAGGCCGTAGTGATCTTCGTTGAGGATGCGCTCGGCGTCGTTGATGTCCAGGTGATCTTCGGACATCTTGTTCCACGGCAATTCCATGAGCGTGTCGATGTACGTTTTGGAAACGGTGTATTCCGGCGACGAGGTCGGGATCTTGCCCAGGCGCTTGAGTTCCTTCTCGACGGTCTTGCGCGCCTCGTCGGACAGTTGCAGCTCGTCGAGCTTCTTGCGCACGTCGGCGATTTCGTCCTCGACCGATTCGTCCTCGCCCAGTTCCTTGCGGATCGCCTCCATCTGCTTGCGCAGGTAGTAGTCGCGCTGGCTCTTGTCCATCTCGCCTTTGACCTGGCGATCGATTTTCTTTTTGGTTTCCAACAGCGAGAGTTCGGTCTGCAACATGCGCAGCACGTCGCGCGAACGTTCTTTGACGTCCAGTTGCTGCAGCACTTTGATTTTCTCGTCGATCGGCATCGACAGGTGGGAAACGACCAGGTCGCACAGCATGCCCGGCTTGTCCATCTCCTGAATGAAGTGCTTGGCTTCCTGCGGCAGCGACGGATTCTTCGCGATGATGTCGATGGCCAATTCCTTGATTTGGGTCAACAGCGCGTGCGCCTCGGCGTCGTCGTCGTGGTAGTCCTCGGGGTATTCCACGTCGACGCGCACGATCGGCGTCATGTCGCTGAAACGAACGATTTTTATGCGGTGCAGCCCTTGCAGCAGCACGGTCTTGCCACCGCGACGATCCTCCGCCGTTTTCAGAATTTTCGCGGCCACGCCGATGTGATGAATGTCGGCGCCGGTCGGTTCCTCGACCTCGGGATCGAACTGCGTGAAGACACCCAGGATGCCGTGCTCTTTTTGCGCAACTTCCAGTGCATTAAGAGAAAAGGCGCGTCCGACGGCCATCGGCGCAATCGTCCCGGGAAACAAAGTCGCGTTGCGCAGCGCCAGAACCGGCACATTTTTCGGACGTTGTGGGTCAGCAGAAAATAGCATCGTATATACCTCGCTTTCTCCTAACGCTGAATATAACCACTCTCCCCCGCCAGACAAGAAAATTCAATGACTCGAACGCTCTTGCCCCTTCCATCGGTTCCGCCTGGATAAAAATTGAGAAAATTCCCTGATATGAACGGCTTCTACATGAAATTTTTCATCGCTTTTTTCCGGTTCCGCCCCGGATCGGTTACTTATTTAATATTATTCATTTCCCCGCCCGGTGCAACCGCGAACCGTCTTTTGCGGACATTTTATCTTGTTTTCGAATGCGCTATAATTTGTTCGCTGCGAAGACAAAACACTTTCCAAGAAGAAGGAGCATTATCATGGGGAAAAGGAAATGGCCCGCCCTTCTATGCGGAATGGCGATTTTGGTCATGGCAGTCTTGCTCTCCTGCGGCAGCAGCACTGAAGAGGACGACGATTACAACTACGTGCCCACGGGGGACGACGACGATCCATTCGACTCGCCGAACGGCGGCGGAGGCGACGACGACGATGACGACGACGATGATGAGGATTACTTCCGCCTGACCTCGACCGCCTTTGTGGGCAACAGTCTGATACCGGCCAAATACACCTGCGACAATGACGATCCCGACAACGGAGTTTCACCGCCCCTGGCCTGGGAAAATCCGCCGGAAGGAACCGTGGCCTTCGCGTTGACCTGCCGCGATCCGGATTCGCCCAGCGGCGACACGCACCATTGGGGATTGATCAACATTCCGGCCGGCACATCTTCGTTGAGCGAGGGCGTCAGTCCGAACGGCTCTTTGCCCGACGACGCGTGGGAGACGCTCAATTACCTCGACGATCTCGGCTATGCCGGACCGTGTCCGCCCGAAGACGACGACGCGCACCAATACAACTTCACGTTGATCGCGTTGAGTGAGGAGATCACCGCGCCGGAGGACGACACCGCGTTGGCCGACGTGCTCGGCGACATCGAGGCCGCGACCATCGAAGAGGCCGTGCTCACCGGTTATTATTATCGGTAGAATGAATGGTGAATTTCCGATTGTTATCCATCATTATTCTCCATTGCGAAGGGCCGCCGCCGGCCGGCCCGAACGAAAACGGAGAATAATGGCAATACGCATGCCATACCCCTTCCGATGATCGCATGATGCCTTGCCGGCAGGCATCGCCCTGATAAAGGTCAAAACATTCCAGACCCGAAATCGGTTCCAACCGGTAGTGAAGATTCGCCGGGAAATGCCTGTCGTTGAAATTGCGTTTTTCCAGTTCAATCGAAAAATAATCGATTTTCGCCACGCTGGCGCTCATGTATAGTTGCTGCTTTTCGGAAGAACGGCTTTCACGACCATAATGACGATAAGGGCCGGAATAGCGCGGTTTATCTAAATTATAGTAATGACGTTCCGGGTACCCCATATCCAGAAGACAATTGAGCAGTTCTTCATTTTCTTCCCGGAATTCGCAAGCGATGTAGCCGTATTCCTCAGCGAGCAACCGTTTGGCTTTGCTTTCGGTCAACGCCCCCCAGTTCGTGCACGACCAATACGCGCCAAAGTATAAAAGGAACAAACAGCCGATAATAATCAAACAGCCGATTTTCCATTTCTTCCGTTTGACGCCTTTTTTCTCCATGAAAAAAAACTAACATTCCGGGCAAAGAAAAAAAAGCGGGTAACCCCGATCGGATCACCCGCTTTGCATTTGGTGCGGAAGGGGGGACTTGAACCCCCACGTCCGTACGGACACAGGACCCTGAACCCTGCGCGTCTACCAGTTCCACCACTTCCGCGAACATGCAATGATCAAAAAAGCGCATTACTATCTACAAGGACGACCCGTTTTTGTCAAGAGAGATTCACCGTCGAAAACAATTAATTATTCCGCTTGAATATCAGGACATTAGACGAGGCCGTCACAACCGCGATTCTTCCCCGACCTGGGGAACGCGGATCAGCTTCGCCGGGTCATACCCCTGAGTGCGCAGACGCTCGAGAATGTTAGTGTACGTTTCCTCGTCCATTTGCGGCGTGCGGCTGAGAATCCACAGATACTTGCGCTCGGGATGGCCCACCACGGCGTAGCGGTAATTTTCATCCAGATCGATGATCCAGTAATCGCCGGAGAACGGCCAGAAAAAGCTGACTTTCAATTTTGCGTTCGTCGCCGGATCGACGATCCAGGCCTTGCCCCTGGCCGCCTTCGGTTTGCCGTCAAGCGTCTTGAGTCGGCATTGGTTGAGCACATCGATCCTGCCGTCATCACGCAACGAATAGGTGGCCGTCGCCGCCACGCAATCTCGCTCAAAGCGATTGGGGTAACGGGCGATCTCGTACCACACGCCAAGGTACCTTTGCAGATCGACCTTTTCGACCACCTGTGGCGGAGGCGACTGCTCGGCCGCGATTGTTCCTGTCATCAGGAGAAACAACAGCATTGACGATAATATTATTTTAATCATTGTTCACCCATTGAATTCGTTTTCTTCCCTCAATGTAAAATCGCTACGCCAAGAAGCAAGGTCGGCAAAAATATTCTCGCCAATTGTAACTTGCGATACGGACCGTTATAAATGGAGCGCCAAGCAGGGAGGATCATGAGTCACGAACATCTGCCGGTCGATCGCAAACAAGCCCGCGCCCGCGGCTGGGACGAGTTGGACGTCGTCATCGTCACCGGCGACGCCAACGTCGATCATCCGTCGTTCCCCGCCGCGCTCCTGGGTCGCGTGTTGGAGGCGGCGGACTTTCGCGTGGGGATCATCGCCCGGCCTGATCCGCAGGATGTGGAATCGGTCAAACCACTCGGCCTGCCGCGCCTGTTTTTCGCCGTCACCGCCGGGGCGCTGGATTCGATGGTCGCCAATTACACCGCGCTCAAACGGCGGCGCTCCGACGATCCCTACGCCCCCGGCGGCCAAGCGGGCGGACGCCCCGATCGCGCGTTGACCGCCTACGGCAACCTGTTGCGCCGCGCTTACGGCAAAGCCGCGTTCATCGTCGCCGGCGGGTTGGAAGCCTCGTTGCGTCGCTTCGTGCACTACGATTACTGGAGCGACTCGGTGCGCCGCTCGTTGCTGATGGATTGCGGCGCGGACATTCTCGTGCACGGTATGGGCGAAGGACCGATCGTCGCCATCGCACAGCGACTGACCGCTTTGCAAAACGAAATCGACGCGCCCGATGCCGCGCAGCGCCTGGCCGCCGTGCGCGACGTGTCCGGCGTGGTGTATCGCGTGCCCTTGCGCGAGCCGGAACCGAGCGACGCCGTCGCCCTCCCCGCCGCCGAGGAAGTCGCCGCCGATGCCGACGCCCACCTGCTCGCGTTTCGCTTGACGGAAAAACATCGCGAGCGACGCCTGTGGCAAAACAACGGCGGCCTGCGGGTGATCGCCAATCCGCCGTGGCCGACGCTGAGCGGCGCGGAACTCGACCGCATCTACAGCCTGCCCTTCACGCGCAACGCCCACCCGATGTACGCCGGCGCGCGCGTCCCGGCGCTGGAGCAGGTGCGCTTTTCCGTCACCTCGCATCGCGGCTGCTTCGGCGGTTGCGCGTTTTGCGCCATCGCCGCGCATCAAGGGAAGATCGTGCAAAGCCGCTCGGTGGACTCCGTGCTGACCGAGGTGGAGCGCATCGCGGCACACCCGGCGTTTCGCGGCACGATCAACGATCTGGGCGGGCCGACCGCGAACATGTACGGCTTGCATTGCACGCGCGAAAATCCGTGCGATCGTCCGTCGTGCCTGTGGCCGCAGCGCTGTCCCGATCTGCACACCGATCATAGCGCGTATGTGGCGTTGCTGGAAAAAGCGCGGCGCGTGAAAGGGGTGCAGCACTTGTTCATCACCACCGGCGTGCGCACCGATCTGGCCGTGCTCGACGAACCGTTCGTCGCCGCGCTGGCCAAGCATTACACCTCGGGGCATTTGAAGATCGCGCCCGAGCACGTGTGCCCCGCCGTGCTCGATCTGATGCGCAAAACCGACATCGCGCACCTGGATCGTTTTCTCGAATTGTACGCGCGCCATTCGCAACGCGCCGGCAAGGAACAATACGTGCTGCCGTACCTGATGGCGGCGCATCCGGGCAGCCGTTTGACCGACATGATCGACGTGGCGCTTTACCTGCGGCAACGCCGCATGCGCGTGGAACAATGCCAGATTTTCACGCCGACGCCGGGCACGATGGCTACGGTGATGTACGCCACCGGCAAGCATCCGCTCACGGGCGAAGCGGTGTTCGTCGAGCGCGACGCGCAACGAAAACAAATGCAAAAAGCGCTCATCCTGGCGCACCTGCCGGAAAATGCATCGCTGGTGCATAAAGCCCTGCGGCTGGCCAAACGCGAGGATCTGGTCGAAATTCTGCTTCCCGCAAGCCCGCGCCGTCGCAAACCTTCTCGCCGGAGCCGGCGCGAATAACTTTTCTATGCATCATGTATGCAGATACACTTTTCTCAACGATAGTAAACCTTTCCCGATCATTTTCCCCGGTTGACAGCGCGGCCTATTCTGTTACAAAGGCACGGAAAATCAGCTCTCTGGGGGTAGGCATGTCCGACGTCAGACCTTTCCGCGGATATCGTCCGAAAACGGAATACGTTAAAGAGATCGCCAGCCCGCCGTACGACGTGTTGAATTCGGCGGAAGCGCGCGAGATGGCCAAGGGCAACGCCCTTTCCTTCCTGCACGTGGTCAAGCCGGAAATCGACCTGCCGGAAGGCGCCGACCTGTACTCCGATGTCGTCTATGCGACCGGCGCGAAAAACCTCACGCGGTTGATCGACGAGGGCTACCTCGTGCGCGACGATCGCCCCTGCTATTACGTCTATCAGCAGCGCATGGGTCAGCACACGCAGGTGGGCATCGTTGCGGCGATGAGCGTGGACGAGTACGAGCGCGACCTGATCAAAAAGCACGAGCACACGCGCAAAGACAAAGAAGACGATCGCACGCGCCACGTGCAGGAACTCAACGCCAACGCCGGGCCGGTGTTTCTGACCTACAAGGCGCGCGGGGACATCGACGCGATGGTCGATGCGATCCGCGCCGGCGCACCCACGTACGATTTCGTTGCCGCCGACGGCATCGGGCACACGCTGTGGGTGGTCGACGACCGGGAAACCATCGACAAGCTGCAGGCGGCTTTCGCGCAGGTGCCGGCGCTGTACGTCGCCGACGGCCATCACCGCAGCGCCTCGGCCGCGCGCGTGGGCAAACTGCGGCGCGATGCCAATCCGCAGCACACCGGCAAGGAAGCGTACAATCATTTCCTGGCCGTGGCGTTCCCGGACAATCAACTCAAAATTCTCGATTACAACCGCGTGGTCAAAGACCTCAACGGCTTGTCGCCCGACGATTTCCTGACACGCGTGAAAGAGAAATTCGAGATCATTCCCTGCGCCACGCCGCCGCCCAAATGCATGCGGCACGTCGGCATGTACGTGGGGAAAAATCGTTGGTGGCGGTTGATCGCCAAGGACGACACCTTCCCGGCCGACGACCCGGTGGGCAGCCTGGATGTGCAGATCCTCTGGGAGAACCTGCTGCACCCCGTGTTGGGCATCGGCGATCCGCGCACCGACAAGCGCATCGATTTCGTCGGCGGCATTCGGGGCATCAAGGAATTGGAGCGGCTGGTCGACAGCGGCGCCTACGCGGTGGCGTTCGCGATGTTCCCCACTACGGTCGATCAGCTCATGGCCATCGCCGACGCGAACATGGTCATGCCGCCCAAATCGACCTGGTTCGAACCGAAATTGCGTTCCGGCATCGTCGTGCGTCTGCTCGTCGACGACTGACCGGGTGAATGTTTTTGGCCTTCGTCATATTGACGGTATACACACGCTCTCGTAAGGAGGCTGGAAAATGTTGATTCTGATTTCCGACGCATTCGACAACGTGCTGCCCGGCAAACTCACTCAATTCGGTGAAGTGACCGACGATCAGGCCCGCCTGCCGGAGGCGGACATCGTCCTGATTCGTTCCAAAACCAAGTGCACCAAGGAGTGGATCGACCGGGCGACCAACCTCAAATTGATCATCCGCGGCGGCGTGGGCATGGACAACATCGACCGCGAATACGCCGCGAGCAAAGGCATCAAGTCCATCAACACGGCGGCGGCTTCGGCGATCGCGGTGGCGGAACTGTCCTTCGCGCTGATGCTGGCCGTGCCGAACCGGCTCATCGAAGGCCACAACGGCATGAAAGACGGCAAGTGGCTCAAAAAGGAACTCAAGCGCACCGAGCTGTTCGGCAAAACGCTGGGCCTGCTGGGCATCGGCAACATCGGCACGGAAGTGGCCAAACGCGCCGCCGCTTTCGGCATGAAGGTCATCGCCTATCGGCAGTCGGACAAGCCGTCCGATTACGCCGAGGTGGTGGCGAACGTCGACGAGCTGTACGCGCGCGCCGATTACATTTCCATTCACCTGCCGCTCAACGACGGCTCCAAGGGGATGATCGACGCGGCGGCGATCGCCAAGATGAAAGACGGCGTGATCATCGTCAACACCGGCCGCGGCAAGGTCGTCATCGAGCCGGATCTGGCCGCCGCCCTGACCGCCGGCAAGGTTGCTGCATACGCCACCGATGTGTGGTATTCTGATCCGCCGGCCGACGATTGTCCGCTGTTGCACGCGCCCAACGTGATCATGACGCCGCACATCGGCGCCAGCACCAAAGAGAACATGGGCCGTATCGGCGAGATCGCGGTGCAGATTATTTCCGAATTTATAAAAGATTAATGGCAAGGAGTGAACGCATGAAACGGGTGCACAATTTCTATGCCGGTCCCGCCGCGCTTCCGCTGGAGGCGTTGCAGGCCGCGTACGACGAGTTTTTCGATTTCCAGGGCTCGGGCATGTCGGTGATGGAAACCAGCCACCGCTCGAAGGAATACGACGCCGTGCACAACGAAGCCGTCGCTCTGGTGAAAAAGCTGCTTGCTCTGCCCGATAACTACCACGTGCTGTTTTTGCAGGGCGGCGCCAGCCTGCAGTTCGCCATGGTGCCGATGAACCTGCTCGGTCCCGAACTCAGCGCCGACTACGTGCTCACCGGCGCCTGGTCGAAAAAGGCGATCAAAGAAGCCAAGGGCATCGGCAAAACCCGCGTCGCGGCCACCTCCGAAGAAGCCGGTTTCACCTTCATTCCGACCGAGCTGGATCTCGATCCGCAGGCCCGGTATGTGCACATCACCAGCAACAACACGATCAAGGGCACGCAGTTCATGCAGTTCCCCGACACCGGCGACGTGCCGTTGATCGCCGACATGTCTTCGGACATGCTGTGGCGTCCCTTCGACGTCAAGCCCTTCGGCATCATCTACGCCGGCGCGCAGAAGAACCTCGGCCCGTCGGGCGTGACGCTGGTCATCCTCCGCGACGACATGCTGGAAAAATGCAATCCCGCGCTGCCCACGATGCTGCAGTACAAAACCTTCGTCGAGTCCAACTCGCTGTACAACACCGCGCCGACCTTCGGCATCTACATGCTGCGCAACGTGCTGCGGTGGCTCGATACGAGCGGCGGTCTGGCGGCGATGGAAGCGCGCAACCGCAAAAAGGGCGACATGCTTTACGGCATGATCGACGGCTCGAACGGCTACTACAATTGCCCGGTGAAGAAGGAAGACCGTTCGTTGATGAACGTCGTGTTCCGTCTGCCCAACGAAGAACTGGAAGCCAAGTTCATCGCCGAAGGCAAAGCCAACGACTTCATCGGCCTCAAAGGTCATCGCAGCGTCGGCGGCTGCCGCGTGTCGATGTACAACGCCACCTCGCCCGAGTCGATCGCCGCGCTGGTGGAATTCATGAAAGACTTTATGAGCAAAAACGGATAACCGATCCGTTACCGCCATACACAATGGGGCGACTTCCTGACGGGAGTCGCCCCAACTGCTTAAAAAGTCATCCCTGACTTTTTATGCTGACGGTCGACGAAAAGCGCGGTTTTCGTCTCCCTTCATTTTCAGCGAATTCACATCGCTGAAAATGGCAATCCATCCATGGATTGCGGCAAAACTGCTTGTACGGCAGCTTTGCCAGGGGCGACTTCCTGACGGGAGTCGCCCCAACATTTTAATTGTTTATGAATATTAGTTACTGTCGAGTTTGTTCAACGTTTCCAGGGTCAGGCGCAACAGTTCTTCCAGCTTGTTCATGCGCCCCGCCGCGTGCGACAGCTTGCCCGAGCGGGCCAGTTTTTCCAGTTCGAAGGCCTGTCCACGCAACGGCGCGACGCGCATGAGTTCGGCCAGTTCCTTGATCTCCTCGCTGAACATCGCGATGCGGTCGATGTCCTCTTCGGCCCAGGCGCGTTTGAGCAGCTCGAATGTTTCGCTCACCTGCGCCGTAAACTTTTCACTGGTGCGGCGCACCAGGTCATCGTTGTGATCGAACGCCTCCAGCAGCATGTTGAGCGTGATCGGCTTGTCGGTCAGCCGGCGTTCGGCGTCGAATACCTCGTCACGATCGAGCCACTTTTCCATCGTCTGTTGCACCTCGCCGATCTGCAGCGGCTTGGGCAACGCATCGTCGGCGCCCGCATCGACAAACTGCAGGCGCTGGGCGGGCTCGGCCCCGGCGTACAGACCGATGATCGGCACGGGCACTTCACGCGCGGTCAGTTTTTGTCGCAAATTTTCGACGACCTGACGCCCCAACGTGGTCAGCGACCGCGCATCGAGCAAAACCAGATCGATCGACGCCCCCTCGATTTCCAACAGCGCGTCTTCCAGGTCGGAGACCGCCTTGGTGCGGTAACCCAATTTATCCAACAGGTGCGTCACGGCGAGTTGACCGACGCTGTCGGCGTCCATGCATAAAATCGTCCGCTGCCCGCGCATGCCTTCCTGCAGCGAATGACGGGTGATGATCTTGCGATCCTCCATCGGCAGGTCGCTGTCCTTGAGCGCGGCAATGTTGATCAGGGTCTGGAAGAACCGCGCCGGCTTGAGCGGATGAGTGAGATAGGCGGTAAAGCCGATTTCCCGCAGGCGCGCCGCATCGCCGCGACGGCCGGTCGAGGTCAGCATGATCAGCGAGGTCTTGTCCAGCTTTTCATTGGCGCGCACGGCGCGGCCCAGGTCCTCCGCCTCCTGCCCCATCAACCTGGTGGCGATAATCAGCGCGTCGAAGGGCGTCTCGTTGGCCACTGCGCCCTGCATCATCGACAAGGCGAGCTTGGGCGACTGCGTCTCGCGCACGATGCAGCCCCACCCGGCAAGCTGTTCCAGCAGTTGCGCCGAGTTGTCCTCGTCGTCGCCGACGATCAACAAACGCATGCCGCGCACCGAGGCGACCGGTCGATGTTCGTCGACCGCCTGGGCCTTGGCGTAAGGCAACGTGAAGCGATAGGTGACGCCCTGCGCGGGATCGAAATCGACGGCGAATTTTCCGCCCATCGCCGCGGCCAGGCGCTGCACCAGGGCGATCTGCAGGCCGAAGCCGAAGCACTCGTTGGACATTTCTTCCAGCGGCAGCGGATCGGTATTGATCAACTGACACATGCCGATGGGAACGCCGCCGCCGGTGGTGTGCACGGAAAATTCGATGCGCACTTCGTCCTCGGTTTCCGCGGCCAGCACCGCGTCGAGAATCGTCTCGACGCCGGTCGCCGTGTGCAACGCCACGCGCGCGATGTTGGCCAGCATCTGCCGCAGACGGCCGGCGTCGCCGAGCAACTGCGCGGGCACCTCCGGATGCACCAGGCTGCTGAGCGTAATGCCGCGCTCGGAAAATTCCGGGCTGAGTTGATCGGCCAGGCCCAGCAACACGTTGCGCGGATCAACCGGCTCGACGGCCAGGCGGAAGTTGCCCTCCTCCAGGCGCGTCAGGTCGAGCACGTCGTTGATGAGCATCACCAGATCCTGCGCGTCATGCAGAATGGTCAGCACGGCCTTGTGGCGCACCGGCGACAATTCCATGCTCAGCATGTGCGCGATGACCTCGATGACCTTGTTCAGCGGTTGGCGCACCTCGTGGCTGAGCCAGGTAAAATACTCGCTTCTGGTTTGCTTGATTTCGTCGTTCATCGGTTTTTCTCCCGCCGCCGCAGCGCGCTACGCGCTTGTTGGGCGGTCGCTCCGGGGACCATTTTACTGTCGCCCAATTTTTTTAAATCCTGCATGGTCAACGTGCCGAGAAAACGCAGCACATAAACCGTTGGTGTTTTCGGATGCCAGCACAGCGCGTTCATGATCTGGTAATTACGGCTCCACTCGCGATTGCGCGCGATCGTTTCGATGATGTCCTGCGGCGTCGAACGCTCTTTGGTCCACTCGAGAATTTCCTGCGTCGACACCCGCGGGTTGCGCATGACGCAGTCGCGAATGATCTTGTTGCTGCTTTTGATCATCACCCGGCGCGCTTCGGAATTGCCGCGCATCGCCAGCAGAATGCGGTCGACCATCGCCATTTTCGTGATGCGCTGCAACATCGAACGGCGCTTTTGATCGTCCAGATCCGCATCGGGCTCTTGAATCAGATCGTCGGCGAACAACTCATCGGTGTCGAACACCTCGCTGAGCACGTCCTCGAAACTGAAGCCGCCGAACAGCCGGTCGTCCTTGGTCGACAACATCCGCGCTTCTTCCTCATCCGGCAGCGGCCGTTCCTTGGGCGGCGGCGCCGGTTCGGCTTCCCGCTGCTCCGCGGCGATGTCCCGCATAAAATCGTGGCCGCGATTGAGCTCGTAGAATTTTTTCAAGCGCTCGACGAGGTTCAAAGGCATGTGCGGATTGCGCGTCAGGCCGTACAGAATTTCCGGGTGCTTGAGAATCGCCGTTTCGTTGCGCGCGATGATGGTCAGCACCTGTTCGAAGGGGTTGGTTTCAGCCAGGTAACACAGCGTTTTCACGTGCGCTTGGGGATGCAGCGCGATGCGTTCGTAAATGTGATTGTTGTCGTATTTGCGCGAGGAGAGATAGTGCAGAACTTTGTAGCTTAGCCCGGCGTCAATGCCGACCAGAGTGAGGCTTTCCGGCAGTTCGTCGAGGCTTTTTTGCGCCGCCTTGCGCACGCGGCCGTCCTCGTCGCCCCACAGAAAATACAGCGCCGTAAGCAGATCCTTGGTGCCCAAAGGAAACACGCCCTGGGCCACGGCCATGCGTTTGCCCAGCGGAGAATTTTGCGGCAGCACCGATTGCAGTTGCGGTCCGAGCTCCTCGAACTTGAGCCGGAGAAACTTCGCCATTTAGGACCTCATGTCGGTCGTAGTGTCGAAAATGTAACGACGCCCCATCCTCGGTCAACTTTTTATCGTGAATTCAGTTATCCCAAAAACGTCGGCAAAGAACAATAGTGGACCTTTAAAATAAACAGCCCGGCCGGGGGCGCCGGGCTGTCGTGCGGTTGTTTTTATCGCTCAGTTATTGCTCTTTTCCACCGGGCGGAACGGATTGAGCCAGAAGGCGAACGGCGGTGCGCTGCGCGTCTGCACCCACAAATCGCCCTGCCCGTTGAAGCGGCAGACCAGGCCTTCGCCGGAAAGGAAGGTGGCCTTGAGACCGCCCACCGCCTGCACGTTGAAGGTCAGTGAATCCTGGAACGCGACGATGTGCGTGGTGTCGACGATGTACGAGCCGGCGACCGGGATTTTCTTCAGGCCGCCGTAGCTGCAGAAGAACACCGTGCCCGTGCCGGTCAGCTTGATCAGGAACAAGCCTTCGCCGGCGAAGAACGACTGCAGGTTCAGCTTGGTGTCGATGTTGATGTCGCCGACGTGCGCGACGTACGCGCCCGACTGCATGTACATCGTGCCGCCGTTGAGCTCGACGGCTTCGACGTCGCCGGGGATCGAGGGCGCCAGCGAAATCGTGCCGGCGTCGCCCTCGGCGGTGAAGTCGTTGGTGAAGAAACTCTCGCCGACCAGCGCGCGTTTGAGACCGCCCAACAGGCCGCCTTTGGCTTTGGTCTGGATTTTCATGTTCGCGCTCATCGCCACCATCGCGCCGGCCTCGGCGGTGACTTTTTCCCCGGCGGCGAGGCTCAGGGTCACCATGGCGAAATCGGGTTTTCCGGTCAGTTCGTAATTCATGGCGCCCCTCCTACTGCTTGCGCGGCGGCAATTTTCCGCCGATCAACTTGCCGAATTCCGGCGCGTTGTGGGTTTGCATGTACAAGCGCCCCTTGCCCTCGAATTCGCACACCAGGCCTTCGCCGGAGAGGATCGTGGCTTTCCAGCCGCCGACCTTCTTGACCTTGTAATTGATGGTGTCTTCGAAGGCGACGATGTGGCCGGTGTCGCAGATGAACTTGCCGTCGATGTCCTTGGCGAAGATGCCGCCGAAGCTGTTGACCAGCAGTTCGCCCGCGCCGCTGATTTTGATCCAGAACACCGATTCGCCGGAAAAGAAACCCTTCATGCCGCCGAACTGCGTGTCCAGTTCCAGCGTCGGCGAGCCGGCCAGATAGCTGGTGCTCTGCACGATCAGGTTCTTGCTGCCGTCCAGCGAAATGTGCTCGATGTCGCCCACCAGCGTCGGCGCGAAGGTAACGTGCCCCTCGCCGCGCGCGGTGAACTTGTTGAGGAAGAAGCTCTCGCCGGTCAGCATGCGCTTGAGGCCCTTGAGCAATCCGCCTCCGCCCCGCGAGAACGTACTGGTTTCGATGTTGACGTTATCGGTCATCGTCACCATGGCGCCGCCTTCGGACACGAAGCTTTCGCCGTCGGCCAAATCGACCTGGGCCATGGCAAAGGAAGGTCGATGCATAATCTCGATCTTCATGTTAACTCCTTTCTCACCGCGCGGGCAGCATCGGGGCAATCCACCCCACGAGGGACGAAACCGTCCGGCTTTGGATGTACAGTTTGCCCTTGCCTTTGAAATTGGCCACGAAGCCTTCGCCGGATAACAACAGCGATTTGAGGCCGCCGACCTTTTTCACCTTGAAGGACAAGCCGTCTTCGAAGGCGACGATGTGGCCGGTGTCCACGATGTATTCGCCGTCCACGTCGATCTCGATGATGTTGCCGTAGCTGTTGAACCACAGCTCGCCTTCACCGCCCGCCTGCAGCAGGAACAGGCCCTCGCCGCTCATCAGGGCTTTGAGGCCGCCGTACTTGGTTTTGAGCGTCACGTCCGGCGTGCAGGCCAGAAACGCCGACGCCTGCAGAATGAACGGCTGCCCTTTCGCCAACGTCTTGGCTTTGATCGAGCCGGGCAACGTCGGCGAAACGATGATCTCGCCCGCGCCGCCCTCGGCCGTGTAGGTGTTTTGGAAGATGCTTTCTCCGCCGACCAGCTTGCGGATCAGCGCCTTCAGGAAGCCGCCGTACGCCTTGGTTTTGATCGACAGGTTGGTCGACATGCCGACCATGGCTCCCGCTTCGGTGCGCACCTGTTCGCCCGTATCCAGATTGAGAAACAAACTGGCGAACGAGGGCCCATGTTTGATTTCGTAGTTCAATGGAATCCCCCTGATCGTTGTTGAAAAACCGATCCCCGATTCTTACGAAGCGATATTTTTTCTATTGATGATCTTCGTTTTAGCACGGCGGCAATCACGGTTACAAGTCAGCATAAATTGAATTTCAATTAAAATCCGCTCAGCCGGACGGTCTTCACGTTGACGAACTCGCGAATGCCCTCCGCCGACAGTTCGCGCCCGTAGCCCGACTCCTTCACGCCGCCGAAGGGCAGCGCCGGATCGGACTTGGTCAGGCCGTTGACGAACACGCTGCCCGCTTCGAGGCGCGCACACAACCGCTCGGCCTGTGCGCGGTCGCGCGTCCAGACCGACGCGCCCAAACCGAAGCGCGTGGCGTTGGCCAGGCGCACCGCATCGTCTTCGTCGGCCGCGCGAAACATGACGGCGACCGGTCCGAAAATTTCCGCGTCGGCGGCGGGCATGTCCATACGTGCATCGGTCAGCAAGGTAATCGGATAAAAATAACCTTTGCCGTCCGGAATGGCGCCGCCGAACGCCAGGTGCGCTCCCTGTGCACGCAACGCTTCGACCTGCGCCTGGACCTCCTCGCGCAGATCGGCGCGGGCCAACGGACCCACGGCGGTCGCTTCGTCTTGCGGATCGCCCACGGTGCGCGCTTGCAAGTGCTCGGTGAACAACGCGAGGAACTCATCATAGACAGCGTCCACAACGATAAACCGCTTGGCCGCGATGCAACTCTGGCCGGAGTTGAGCAGCCGCGCCGTCGCACCGACATCCGCGGCTTGAGGCAGATCGGCGTCGGCCAGCACGACAAACGGATCGTTTCCGCCCAGTTCGAGCACCGATTTCTTCAACGCCTTGCCCGCCGCGCCGCCCACCGCGCGCCCGGCCGCTTCGCTGCCGGTCAACGTCACCGCCGCCACCCGGCGATCGGCGATCAACGTTTCGACGCGCGCCCCACCGGTCAACAAGGTCGTGAACGCACCGCTCGGCAAACCGGCCTCGCGCCACAGGCGCTCGATGGCCAGCGCACATTGCGGCACGTTCGAGGCATGTTTGAGCAGGCACACGTTGCCGGCCATCAGCGCCGGCGCGGCGAAGCGGAACACCTGCCAGAAGGGAAAATTCCACGGCATCACCGCCAGCACGGGCCCGAGCGGATCATAACGCACGCCGCTGTACTGCGCATCGGTGTCGATCTGTCGCGAAGCGAGAAACCGCTCGGCGTGCTCGGCGTAGTACTCGCACACCCAGGCGCATTTTTCGATCTCCGCGCGCGCCTGCCCGATCGGCTTGCCCATCTCCAAAGTCATCAGCAAGGCGTGGGCGCTCGCCTGTTCACGCAACAACGCGGCGGCGCGTCGCACCACGGCGGCGCGCTCGGCGAAGGTCGTCTCGCGCCAGGCGTGAAAGGCGTCACGGGCGACATTCAATGCTTCCTCGACAGCCGCCGGCGTGTGTTCCTCGAATTGCTCGATCAGTTCACCGGTCGCCGGATTGATGCTGGCCTGCGCCATGGTCGTCTCCGTCAGGATAGATAATCGAAGGTGGGCGGCGTCCAGCCACCGAAGGCCTTTTCCAATTCCAGGGCCACGGCCACGGTGAGATGGTCGTTGCCGTGCGTCGCGGCGACCTGCACGCCCAGCGGCACGCCGTCGCGACCCAATCCCAACGGCGTTTGCGTGACCGGCAGTTCCATCACGTTGAGAATCGCCGTGTACACCCAGTTGAACGGATGATACAGCGGCTTGTCGTGCGGCGGCGCCGGATACGGATGCGACGGGAAAATCATGATGCCGTCGGGGCCGATCATCTCGACCATCCGCTCACGCAACGCGCGCCCCTTCGCCGCAAAGCGTTGAATGCGCGCCGGGCCGTTGAGTCGTTCCAGCAGCGTCAGCACGACGGCGGGGAACGTGTGCGGGCTATTTCCGCCGGCCAGGCGCAGCAGTTCGCGCCACCCCTTGTACGGCTTGCCCTGCGCCATCATTTCGGTGAAGGTCGGTCCGTTCGCCGCGGCCAGCATCGCCGACCAGATGTGGAACGAATCCTTGAGTTCCGGCAGCACGACCGTTTTCACCTGCGCACCCATGTTGGCCAGATGCTCCACCACCTTGCGCTGCGAAGACCGCAGCCCGTCGCTTACCGGTTTGCCGGGAATGCCCTCGATCGTCACGACCGACAGCTTGTCGATTGCCACCGTCGCCGGATCGCCCAACTTCCACTCGAGGCAGCCGGCGTCCCGCCCGTCGGGACCGGCAAGGATCTTAAGCAGCGGCCAAATGTCCTCCGCGCGTTTCGCCAGCGGCCCGGTCGTCAGATAACGCAGAGCCTCATTGGCGGCGAACGGGTATTGCCCGAAACCCGGCACCAGCCCGCCGGTCGGCTTGTGGCCGAAGATGCCGTTGAAGAACGCCGGCATGCGGACCGAACCGCCGATGTCGCTACCCAGGCCGAAAGGCGCGCCGGCCGCAGCGATGATCGCCCCCTCGCCGCCACTGCTGCCGCCGACGATGCGTTGCGGATTATACGGATTGTTCGTGCGCCCGTAGACCTTGTTGTTGGTTTCCATCCACATGCACAACTCGGGCACGTTGGTCACGCCCAGGGGGATCGCGCCCGCCTGCCGGTAACGCGCCACGGCGGTGGCGTCGAAGTCGGCGACAACGTCGCGCCGCGCCACCAGACCCGACGTATTGCGCATGCCGGTCAGGGCGAAGCATTCCTTGATCGAACACGGCACGCCGTGGTATGGCGGCAGCGTAGCCGGATCCTCCGTGGCGGTGCGCGCATCGGCCGCCTGCGCTTCGGCGCGCGCCTGATCGAAGCGTTTGTGCACCATGGCGTTGAGGGCGGGATTCACGCGTTCGATCTGCGTGATGTGCCGCTCGACCAATTCGACGGAGGTGATTTCCCGCGCGCGCACCATCCGCGCCATTTCGGCGCCGGATTTCAAAAACAACTCATCCATCAAACACTCCTTTTTTTAATTACTGCGCCCACGCCTCGTCGATTTTTTGCATCAGCAGATCGACCGCCGTCTGCAGCGTCGCGGCGTCGAAAGCGAAGTTCGCCCCGGCGGCGGCGAACAATTCGGGCAGCGAAGCCGTCGCGCCAAGCGCCAACGCCCGCCGATACGCCGCCAGCGCGCCCGCGTGATTTTCCAGCGCGTTGCGCCACACCTGCACCGCGCCCAGTTGCGCCAGGCCGTATTCGACGTAGTAGAAGGGGTACTTGAAGATGTGATGCTTGCGATGCCAGCCGGTCGCCATCGCGTCGGCGAAATCGTCCCAGTCGACGCCGCGCATGAACCGCCGCCACAGTTTGCTCCACTGCGCGTCGCACTGCGCCGGATCGCCCGCCGCCTCATCGTTCTCGTAGACCCAATGCTGGAAGGCGTCGACCACCGCCATGTACGGCCAGAACAGCACGATCGATTCGAGTTGTTCGGCCCGCGCCCGGGCGGCCTGAGCGTTCGTGTAGAAACTGTCTTCGCCGATCAGATACGGCAGGCTGAGCAGCTCCATGGACATCGAGGCCACCTCGGCGAATTCCAGCGCGATGCTCTTTTGCTGCTGGTACGGCAGGCCGCGCATCTCAAAGACGTGGAACGAATGCCCCGACTCATGCAGCAACGTTTCGACGTCGCGCTGCAGACCGACGGCGTTCATAAAGATGAACGGCTGCTGCACATAGTCGAAATTCGTGCAATAACCGCCGGGCGCTTTGCCTTTGCGGTTGTCCAGGTCCAGCAAGCCCTCGCGGCGCATGATGCCGAAATACCCGCCCAACTGCGGATCCATCTTGTCGAAGATCCGCCCGACTTTCTCCTCCATGTCGTCCACTTCGACAAAGGGCCGCAACGGTTCGCGCCCGAGCGGATCGACGTCCAGGTCCCACGGACGCAGCCGCTCGACGCCCAGCAGTTCTTTACGTCGCGTATAAATGCGTTCGGCGGCCGGCACGACGACCTGCTCGATCGCGTCTTGAAACGAGCGGCAATCGGCCGGCGTGTAATCGAAGCGATGCAGCAGCGGCCAGCGATAGGTGCGGTAATCGCCCTTGTCGGCGTTGGCCGCCATTTGCCTGCGCAACGTCAGGAAGCGCGTCCACACTTCGTTGATTTTGCCGCGATCGGCCAGCCAACGATCCATCGACAAACGCCACGCCTTTTCGCGTCGCGCCCGCTCGGTTTCCTGATACACCGGCGTCAGTTGGATCAGCGTAACTTCCTTGCCTTCCCACTCGACGGTTTGCGCGCCGTAAATTTTATTGAGCTCGGTGATCAGGTTTTGCTCCTGGGTGAAAAGCGGCAGGTTGGCTTCGCGGAACAGTTCCGCCTCGGCGCGCATGTGGTGCAACGGCAGCGCAAAGCCGTCCGGCTCCAGACCGGAAGCGAGCAGCTTTTCTTTCAGCTTCTGCTCCATGGCCAACGCGGGCGGATAAATCGCCTCCAGGAAGCGGCGATGATGCGCCTCGGCCTCTTTGTCCTCGGTGTTGACCGTCGTGGCGACGTGCAGGCGCGCGTAGGATTCGTCGATCACATTGCTCAGCCACGACCAGGCGCTCAACCAGCCGGAAACATTCTCGGCGGCGAGCTCGACGGCCAGCAAATCGTTGAAAAACGGCTCGATCGCCGCCCATTCGACGTGCATGAACGCATGTCCGTCACGGGGCGGTTCCTGGGTGAAAAAACGAGCGGCCCGCGCCTGCGTCGACTCCATGTTCGATCTCCTCTGCAAATTTTTTGAGTAAGGTCGATACGGTTATACCAATTGCTTGCGGAAACGCAATGTTGTGTTTGACAAGCGTCCGAAACGGTCTAATCATATCGCCCATGAAAACCTTCAAAGAAAAGTACGGCCCCTGGGCCGTGATTACCGGCGCTTCCTCGGGCATCGGGGCGGAATTCGCCCATCAACTGGCCGCACGCGGTTTGAACGTCGTGCTGATCGCGCGCCGCGCCGAGCGGCTCAACAAGCTGGCGCGGCAACTGCAGGTGCTGCATGAAATTCAAACGCGCACCGTGACAGTCGATCTGACGCAGCCCGATTTTCTCAACGCCATCGAGCCGGTGCTGGACGAACTGGACGTCGGTCTGTTGGTCGCCAACGCCGGCTTCGGCCTGATGGGCGATTTCATTCTCAACGATTATCGCCGCGAACTGGCCATGGTCGATCTGAACGTGCGCGCACCGATGATCCTGGCGCATCGTTTCGGCAACTACCTGGTCGCCAAGGGACGCGGCGGCATGATCTTCACTTCCTCGATGATGTCCGCGTTCCCCTCGCCGCTGATGGCCAATTACGCCGCCACGAAGGCGTACACGCATTTCTTCGGCAAGGCGCTGCATTATGAATTAAAGGAAAAGGGCGTGGATGTGCTCGCGCTCGATCCGAGCCTGACGCGCACCGAATTTCATCAGATTGCCGGCACGCCCTCGAGCCCGATCGCCATGGACGTTGAGCCGGTCGTCAAGGAAGCGCTCGCCGGCTTGGGCCGCAAGGCGGTGGTGCTGCCGGGCGTGTTCAGCAAGATTCTCTTCGCGCTGGCGCACCTGTTGCCGACGCGATTGGTCTACCTGCTTTTCCGTCAGGAATGGCGAAAACGGCAACTGCGCAAATCAACGAGCGGCCAGTAATTCCCGGCGGAACTTTCGATTATTCATCTAAATCATTCGCTTGGCGCTGCCTTAAGGAAATGCTAAAGTACGCCGTTCGGTTGGGAGGACGAAAACAAGGGGAGTATTGCGGATGCGTCGTACGATTTTCTTCTCCATGGTTGTTCTATTCGTATGCCTGCCCACCGTGGCGATGGCTTTCTCGCTTGTTTCCATGCAGCCCAATTACGGCCGGTTCGAGGTGTTCACCGACGAACCGCTGGTGATCGTGTTCGACCAATCGTTGGACGCGGCCACGGTGCAAACCACGGCCATTGCGGTTGAGGATCTGGAAACCGGCACGCCCGTCGCGGGCGCGACCTCGTTGGGCACGACCACGGTCGAGAACGACTCTCTCGTGTTCACGCCCACCGGCGGTCGTTTCCCCTTCGCGCGGCGGTTGCTGGTCGATCTGGACGGCGATCTGCGCGACATGACCGGCGGCGAATTCACCGGCGAGTTGCCGCACAAGGCCGTGTTCGTCGCCAACATTCCCAACGACCTGGAGCGCCCCGATCCGGGCACGGGCGGTTTTTCCACCGACCTGTTCGTCAACTCCAACGTGCTGCTGGGCTTCAATCCGCTCGATCCCGAATCGACCGACCCGACGCAGACCAATTACATTCCCGGCCTGTCGGCGACCGAAGCGTGGAAGATGTCCACGGGCGATCCGGAGATCGTCATCGCCATCATCGACGTGGGCACCGACACGCTGGCCAATGAAGACCTGGCCGACAACCTCTATCTTAATAAAGGCGAACTGCCGCAGCCGCGCATCGACACCACGCCCTGCGCCGATTGGGATTGCAACGGCGACGGCCGCTTCAACGCGCGCGACTACGAAGACGACCCGGACGTGAGCGACTACAACGGCAACGGCCGCTACGATCCCGAGGATATCGTCGAGCTGCTGTCCGACGGCATCGACAACGACGGCAACGGACTGGTCGACGACATCAGCGGCTGGGATTTCTTCCGCAACGTCAACACGCCGCTGGGCGTGAATCAGTTCCCCGAAGGCTGCCACGGCAAAGGCCGTGCCTGCGATGCGGCCTGCCTGGCCAACAACGGACGCGGCAACAAGCCGGGCGTCTGCCCCAACTGCAGCATCCTGCTGGTGCGCGTCGGCGAAGCGATCATGACCGAATTCAACATCATGACCGCCGGCGTCGAATATGCGAAATCCTTGGGCGCGGATGTCATCGAAGTGGCCATGGGCGTGTCCAACTATTCGAGCGAATCCGAGCAGGTGTTCATCGACGCCTACGAGGAAGGCATCTTCACCGTCGCCGCGTCGGGCGACGAGCTGGGCTTCCACCACATCTGGCCGGCCGCCGGCGAGGATGTGTACAACCTGACCGCGATCATGCCCCTGCCCCCGGTGGAATTGTTCGGCCCGATCGACCTGTCGATTCTCGCCTTCGTGCAAAGCTATTGCACCAACTTCGGCGCGCACATCGAAGCGACCGGCGTCACCGGCGCCTGCACCTCCGAGGCTACGGCGAACATGGCCGGCATCGCGGGCCTGCTTCAATCCTGGGCGAAAAAACAAGGCCTGACGCTCACACCCGGCGAGATCCGTCAGTTGATCAACATGACCGCCGACGACATCAAAGCCAACTGCTTCGCCTTCAACATGCAGGGCTGCAAAGCCGGTTGGGAACAGAATTTCGGTTACGGCCGCGTCAACGCCGACAAGGCGCTCAAGGCGATCGGCGATCCGTTCTTCGACATTCCCGAGCGCATTCCACCCGAGGTGCGCATCACCGCGCCGCGCTGGTGGACGACGGTCAATCCGTCCGAAACCTCCTCTTTCGACATCGAGGGTTACATCTACGCGCGCGGGCGTCACTATGAATATGAAGTGCAGCTCGGCTTCGGCGTCGAGCCGAAGGACCGCGACTTCATCGTCGTCGACGACGGCAGCGGCACCGCGCCGACCGAGGGCGTGCTGGCCACGATCAATCCGTACGATTACGTCGACGATGAATGGCTGCGCCGGCTGCCGGAAGGCTCGAACGACTTCACCGTGACCATCCGCGTGCAGGCGTGGTGGTCGCCCGACAAAGACGAGGACGTGCTCGGCGAGTATCGCAAGGCGATCGCCTGGCACATCGACGATCATCCGAGCACCGGCTTGGTGGCCGGCTTCCCGCAGGAAATCGGCGCGTCGGGCGAATCGAGCGTCTTGCTCTACGACATGGACGGCGACGTCGACGGCGCGTTGGAAATCATCTTCGCCACCGCGCATCCGACCATCGAGATGTACAAACGCAACGCCGAGACCGGCGCATACGAACCGGCTCCCGGCTTCCCGGTCGATCTGCCGCAAAACCGCGACTATCGCGACGCGGTCATCGGTTCGGTGGCCGTCGGACCGCTCTTCGGCGACGGCGTGCCTTACATCGTCACCGCCACCAACCACGGCCTGGTGTATGTGCTGCACCCCGACGGCAACAACCACGCGGGCGGTCCCTTCGTGGCCGGCTTCCCGGTTTCGGCCGACGAACCCGACAACACGACCGCACTGACGTTCGCGCACGGCAACGCGTTTTTGAGCAGCCCGGTGCTGGCCGACCTCGACCTGGACGGCATGCTGGAAATCATCGCCGCCGCCTACGATCAACAAGGCTACGCCTGGAAAGTGACCGACGAGGACAACGACGGCGAAGCCGATCGCCTGCCCGGCTGGCCGGTGCCGCTGAACTCCAAGCCCGAATTCGGCCTGGTCGGTCCGGAGAAAGTCTGCGAAACCGACATGCCCGCGCAGGTGTTGGGCACGCCGGTCGTGGCGATTCTCGACCCGGATCATCCCGATGCCGACATCTCCACGCACCCGGCGGTGATCATTCCCTCGACCGAAACGTGCAACGAAAGCATGATCCCCACCGGCCGCGTGTACGCGATTTACTGGAACGGCCTGGAAAACGAAGACGGTCCGTTCTTGCCCGATTGGCCGGCCAAGACGCTGGCCCCGGCGGGCGACTCGCTGCCCATTCCGCCGCTGACGATCGGTTCCACTTCCAGCCCGGCGGCGGCCTATTACCAGGGCGAATTGCTGGTGGGCGTGGGCACGTTCTTCTGGTTCCCGCAAATGATCCACTGGGCCAACAACAAGGTCGAGATGGAAACGCTCGGTTCCGGCGTGAACCTGGGCGTGAGCGCCAACGGAACCTTCGGCAAGTTCGAGGACAACGACGACCTGTGGTACTTCTTCCCCACCGCCGGCTTCCTCAACGCCACCGAGGGCAGCTTCTATCTGGAATCGTTCAACGTCGTCGGCTGGCATCTGGGCGACGCCGCGTTCGATTATCGCAAGCACTTCGAGGACATCAACTTCTTCGTCAATCCGGTCCTCGCCGACCTCAACAGCGACGGCAAGCAGGAGATGATCGCCGGCTCCGGCGGCTACGTCATTCACGCCGCCGACGTCGACCTGGCCGAGCCTGAAGGCTGGCCGAAATTCACGCAGAACTGGTCGACTTCCAGCCCCGCCGTCGGCGACATGGACGGCGACGGGAAAGTCGAAGTCGTGCAGATGACCCACGAAGGCAACCTGTTCGCCTGGGAAACCCTCGGCAACGCGTGCAACGACGACAAGCTCAGCGGCGAATGGCCGCGCTTCCACCACGACAATTACAACAGCGGCATGTACGGCAACGACTCGCTGCCGCCGCGCCTGGTGCGCGACCTCGCCGTGTATTTCACCGACAACGCCGACGTATTCGAAGTGCACTTCACCGCCCCCGGCGACGACTGGGATTGCGGTCAGGCCTCGCTGTACGAGATTCGCTACACGACCGATGCCGGCGACGATCTGCGCGACGCCGACACCTGGTACGCGGCCACGACGGTCGCCGCGCCCGAACCGCTGATGGGCGGCGAAGAGGTCGTCGCCACGATCGAAGCGCCCGGGGCCGTCTCCTTCGCCATGCGCGCCTATGACGACCAGGGATTGATCTCGCCGATCTCCAACGCCGCCGCGCCCACCGAGGCGCCGCCGGTCGACGACGACACCGTCGATGACGACACGACCGACGACGATACGGCGGACGATGACGACGATTCCTCGCACGGCTCGGACGACGACGATGACGACGACGGCTGCGCTTGCTGAGCCGTTGAACACTCGCTGATCGCAACGCCCTTCGCCTCCGCGGCGGAGGGCGTTTTTCTTTGGCGCGGTTGAGCTTTGCCGCCGAACCCGTTATAGTTCTTTCGCGAACAAACATCCACGAACCATCCATCGAAAATCGGGAGACCATTCATGCGGATAATCGGATTCGTTTGCGTATTGCTGATCCTGTTGAGTTCGCCGGTTCTGGCCGACGAAGAAGTGAACGGCTACATGCACGAGGTGGACGGCCAGCGCGTGCTGCACGTGTGGGGCTCGCATTACGAAATGGGCTACGCGCAGGGCGCGCTGCTGGGCGGTGAAGTCATGGACCTGATGCACGAGTACATTCTCGCGCTGCTGCCGCCGTCGCTGTACAACCTGCTGCACCGGATCGTTTCGTTGTTGTTCACCGCGCCGCCCGAGTACCGCGAGGAAGCGCAGGGGATCGTCGACGGCATCCGCGATTCCACCGACGCGCGCATCTACCCGCTCGGGCGCGAGATCGACATGTTCGATCTGCTGCTGGCCAACGCGGTCGGCGACATCGGCGCGATGGCTTGCTCGACGCAGTTGGCCTGGGGACCGTCCACCGACGGCGACGCGCGGCTGCAGGGCGAAACGGCCGTATGCCGCAACCTCGATTGGGCGCTATTCGGCGCGGATCGCTACCTGCTGCCCAAGCGGACGGTCGTCACCGTTTACACGCCGACCGACCCGCCGGGCCACACCGTGGCGATGGTTTCGTTCCCCGGTTATTTTGGCTGCCTTTCCTGCATGAACGAACTGGGCCAGACGGGGGTGATCAACATCGCGCACAACGGCATTGCGCTGTGGGACATCGATTTCGCCGAACGCTACACGCCCATCGGCATTACGCTGCGCGAGGCGCTGCACCGCGACGACTTCAACGGCGACGGCGCGCATGATCTGACCGACGTCATCGAGGCCGTCCTCGACGAAAAACGCAGCGGCGCCACGGTGATCAATCTGGCGATGCCCGCCGCGCAAACGCAGGGCAACCCGGCGGTCATTCTGGAGATCGACAGCGCCGGGGCCGCGTTGCGCACGCCCGCCGACGAACCCGACATTCCTCCGCACGTGCTGATTTCCACCAACGACCTGCGCAAGCTGCGCAAGGCCATGCCCTGCGATCGTTACGAAACGATGCGCGCGGCGCTGCTGGAACGCAACGGCCTGCTCACCCTCGCCGACATGTGGGAGATCGAAACGCTCGTCGAGCAGCACACCTGGTTGTCGACCACGGCACAGACGATTTACTTCCTGCCGGCCGAACGCGAGATGGGCGTGGCCTTCAGCGACAACGAAGTCTGCTCGCCGCAAAAACAACCGGCCGTGCTCGCCTGGGACGATCTGGCCGAATTGCCGCCGGGTGTCGATTTGACCGAACCGGACGACGACGATACGCCGGATGACGGCACGGATGACGATGACGATGACGACAACGACGGCGGCTGTGCCTGATTCGCCGTAATCGCATCTCCACATAACCGATTTCTCGTCCGGCTGCTGGACATTTTCCGCCTGCTGCCTATATTGGAAACGATTCATAAAAACAGTCCGAGGGAGACACGATGTTTCAGTTGCTGGCCGCCTGGCCCATTCCGGTAGTGGGATTTTTAGCCAGCCTGGTTGCCGGGTTGGCGACGGCGTTGGGCGCGGTGCCGATCCTGTTCACGCGCAACATTTCCCAACGCACGCAAGACGTCATGCTCGGCTTCGGCGCGGGCGTAATGCTGGCGGCGACGTCGTTCTCGCTGATCATTCCGGCCATCGAATTTACCGGCGAAAACTGGGGCGGCGCGCTCACCGTGGCCGCCGGCATGATGCTGGGCGCGTTGTTTCTGTTCGGCAGCGACAAATACCTGCCGCACGAACACTTCATCATGGGACCCGAAGGCTCCGACGCGGCCAACATCCGCCGCATCTGGCTGTTCATCATCGCCATCACGCTGCACAACTTCCCCGAAGGCCTGGCGGTCGGCGTCGGCTTCGGCGGCGGCGATCTGCAAAACGGCGCAACCCTCGCCCTGGGCATCGGTCTGCAAAACATGCCCGAAGGATTGGTTGTCGCCCTCGCCCTGGTCACCGAAAAATACTCGGTGGGCAAAGCCTGGTTCATCGCGCTGCTGACCGGTCTGGTCGAACCGATCGGCGGGCTGATCGGCGCGGGCGTGGTGTCCTTCGCGCAGCCGATTCTGCCGTGGGGCCTGGCCTTCGCCGCCGGCGCGATGCTGTTTGTCATCAGCGACGAAATCATCCCCGAGTCGCACCGCAAGGGCTTCGAGAAGGAAGCGACCTTCGGCGTCATGCTCGGTTTCCTGATCATGATGGTGATGGACGTCGCGCTCGGATAAATGTGCCATGAGCCGCTTTTTCACCGCTCCCTTATCGCCTCGCCTGGTGGCGCCCGCGTTGCTGATCGCGGTCGGTGCAATTTCCTTCGCCGCGATTTTCTTCCGCCTGGCCGCGCCGACCCACCCGCTGGTCGCCGCCGGATTGCGTTTGGCGATAGCGGCAGCGATCCTCAGCCCCTGGACAATCCGCGCTTTGTACAAACGTCGTTTGCCGGGCAAGACGATCCGCCTGGCGGTCATCGCCGGCCTGCTGTACGGCGTGCATTTCGGCGCGTGGGTGGCCTCGCTGAACCTCACAACGATCGCCGCGTCGGTCACGCTGGTGACGACCAATCCGCTGATACTCGCGGTCGTCGGCACGTTGACCGGCCGCGACCGTCCGCACAAACGATTGTGGATCGCCCTCGCCCTGGCCTTCATCGGTCTGTTGTTGATCGGCGGCGCCGATTGGCGGCTGGGTTCGCGCGCGCTGCTGGGCGACGCACTGGCGTTGCTGGGCGCGTTGGCCATGTCGGGTTACCTGCTGGTCGGGCGCAGCCTGGGCGAGTCGCTGGATGTCTGGTCGTTCTCGGGCATCGCCACGGCCGTCGGCGCGATCGTGTTGCTGGGCGGCGCGGGCGCACTGGGCATTGCGCCGCTGGCCGCCTCCTGGCACGCCTTCGGTTTTCTGGTGCTCGCCGCGATCCTGCCGCAGTTGGTCGGCCACACGCTGCTGACTTGGTCGCTACGCCACGCGCCACCGTCGGTGGTGGCGATGGCCGTGGTCGGCGAGCCGGTCGGCGCCACGTTCCTGGGCTGGCTGCTGTTGGGTGAAAACGTCACCGGTTTTATCGCCGCCGGTTGTCTCATCACGCTGATCGCCGTGCTGGCGGCGATCGCCCAACAAAAAACGGCCCGGACGATCTAAGCCGCCCGAGCCGTTTTCATTTCGTTAAATAATTACATTTTCGCCGGCGTCATCACCAGCTTGCCGACCGCATTGTCGTCGACCTGATCGAAGTCGAGCGTCAGCGGCGCGCCTTCGCCGGCCTGGAACAGCGGCAGCATATCGTCGTAATGCTCCGACCCCGGACGACCCGACTGCCCGCCGGGCAGCGACATGGTCGAAGCGCTCAGATCGTTGAGATCGACCACCACGCGCATCACCGGACCGTCCTCCACCTCGAACTCGTACATGTTCGCGTGATGATACTGGTGCTTGGCCACCGTGTTGCCCGCGCCCGCCGTCGGCAGCGGTCCGCGATTGAGGTACCCGCCCAACGCGCCCACGTCGCCGAAGGCATGCTTGAGCACAAAGGGCGCGGCGGTCGACCATGTCCACTCGCTCACCACCGGGCCGTAATGCTCGGCCAGCGCGGCGATAGCGCGCGGATACACAGCGGTCACCACCTCCACCGCTTGCTCCCGCTTTTCGGTGCGCCGGTCGTCCCACGCCGGATTGCTCGGATGCGCCAGCACGTCGAACAACAGCGGTTCGGTGTTGAAATAGTGCATGACGAATTTCAGCGTCGGCCGGCTGAACTCATCCTGCACCGCCTCGCGAAACACGTAGGAATTGAGCGTCTGGAAAATCGTCGCGGCCGGCTCGTCGGGGCGCACCGTGCCGTCCCAGGCGATCAGCGTTTTCGCCGCTTCGGCCAGCAACGGATCGTCGCCGTCGGCGAAGGGTTGCAGCGCTTCGGTGTAAAGCACCTTGAGTTCGCTCCAACCCAGGTCGACCGAGTCGAGCTGCAGCGCTTGCAGTTGATCGACCACCGGTTGGCCGTTGCCGCCCGCGCCCAGCACCTTGTGGATGCGCCCGGAACGATGCGGCACGTCGCCTTCCAGCGCGATCGGATAGTTGAACGACTCGGGCAGGATCACCATGTTGTTGGCCGTGCCGACGAAGCCGACCGGCGGATTCTCGAAGTACGGCATGTCGGGGCACTGCACCAGGCCTTCCCACTCGTAATCGTCGGTCCAGCCCGGCACGGGGAACGTGCCCAGGTGTTTGGCGCGCTTGGGCAGATTGACCGAGCCCATGTACACCACGTTGCCGTCCGCGTCGGCCAGCGACCAGTGGCCGTCCATCGCGGTGAAATCGCACAGCGCCTGGCGCGCCTCGCTTACGTTCTTGGACAGATACAGCGAGTGGATCGCGTGCAGCGGCCGGCCGACCTCATGCACGCGACGCAGCGCCAGCAGCGGAAAATCGTCGGGAATGCGGTCGATGAAATCGTTGATGATCACCCCGTGGCGCGTTTCACGCACGGTGCGTTTTTCCGTTTTGAAGGTGCCGTCCTTCTGCCGGATTTTGAATTCCTCCTCGCGCACGACGAACTTCACCGCCTTGCCGTTGTGGAGGTAATGATCCGGTTTGCCCGGCGCCGGTTTTTCGATGTACAGGTCGGTGATGTCCGCCCAGTTCGAGGTCGGCCCCCAACCGACGAAGCCGTTGGTGCCGTGCGCAATCGCCGGCGTGCCCGCGTACGTGCCGCCGATCACCTTGTACCCGTCGGTCGGATGCACGTATTCAAGATGCGCCAAATAACCCATCGAGGGCATCATGTGCGGCATGTGCGGATCGGTCGCCATCGCACCCTTGCCGGTGCCGGTCCATTTCCCGCCGACGGCCCAATTGTTGCTCGCCGAACGTCCTTCAAGCATCCGATTGAGCGGATTGGCCTCGTTCGCCGACAAGATCAACTCTTCGGGAACATCGATGGGCTCATGGCCCTTAAACTTCTGCAGATACTCGGCCACCTCCGGCACGATCAGCGGCCGATCGGCAAACGGATCGCGCTCCGGCTTTTGCCCCAACGCAAAGGGCGGCGCCGCACGGCGGAAGCTCCAGATCTTCGTCGCGCGCTCGATCGTCGAACCGGTCTTGAGCTGATTGACAACCAGTTCCATGCGGCCCAGTTCCATCTCCCAATTCTTGCACAGACCGAACGAGAGCATCGCCAGGATCAACGCCGTGTCGTACGGCTGCCATCCTTCGGGCTGATAGTTGAGCAGCCGGAATTCCAACGGGCGCGGCTCCATGGCCGTCGCCGCGTTCACTCCGTTCGAATAAGCGCTGACCAGCTTCATCGCCTCGGGACCGAACGAATCGAGAATCTGCTGACCCGTGCGATACAGACCGACCATCCGGCTGAACACTTCCATGCGCGCGAGCACTTCGCTGTTGCCCTGCTCGCCGACCAGTTCGCGTAACCGGCCCGCGCCGATCATCTTCATCAGCTCCATCTGGAAGCGGCGATCGCGCCCCTGCATGTAGCCGAGGGCGAAGTACAGCGCCTCTTCATCGTTGCTGCGCACATGCGGAATGGCGTACTTGTCGAGCCAGACCGTCACCGGCGTGTCCAGGCACGGCACGGTCAGGTGAACGTCGCCTTCGGTTTCCGGAATGTCGGGCGCAACGCGGTACCCCAAATACTGCGCCACTTGCGAGGAACAGGAAACAAGCGCGAAAGAACCCAGGATCAACAACACGAACATCAGCCGACGCAACTTCATGACGAACTCCCTGGTTGACGCGATGGATGGAAAACCGCCATCCCTTTCGCAAAGCCGTAGAAAGGCCACAGTGTAAATGGCTGACGTGAGTTCGTCAAATTCACATATTCAAGCTTATATATCGATGTGCAGGTCCGACAGCGGGAACGCCACACATGAATGAATGTAGCCGAAGCGGCGGTCCGATTCACGCACGCCCGCGTGCGCCGGCATGAACACCTTGCCCGCCACCAACCGCACGCGGCAGGAACTGCATTCGCCCGCACGGCACACGGCGGGCACGATCAAACCGTGACGTTCCAGGCTGCACAGCAACGGTTCGCCCGCCTTGACGGCGATCGTCTTTTTGCCTTCGACGACCACCTGGAATTCCTGCGACGCGGCCAGTCCTTCGGGCCAACCCGGTTCGCGCGTCACGTCGTCGGGCGGACCGTACAACTCGCGGCGAATTTTGTGCGCGGGCACACCGAGCGCGCCCAATTGTTCCAGGCAATAGGTCAGCATGACGTTGGGTCCGCAGAGCATGAATTTCTGTCCGCTGAAACCGCCGATCGCCTTTTCGATCGTCGCCGCGTCGAGGAATCCCCGTACCCCATCGTAGCCGGCGGGCGGTTCGGAAACGACGAGCGTGAAGTTCAACCACGGGTAGAGCGCGTCGAGCCGCTTCAACTCCGCGCCGAAGATCACGTCGTCGAGCGTGCGTGTGCCGTACAGCAGATGGATCGTCGGCGGGCACTGTTCGGTTGCCGCCTGGCGGATGATCGACATGAACGGCGTGATGCCGCTGCCGCCGGCGAGAAACACCAACTGCTCGCCGTCAATCAACGGCTCGTAATAGAAGCCGCCACTCGGACCGGTCGTGGTCAGTTCGTCGCCGAAGCGTACCTCGTTGAGCAGATACGGCGCGACGAAACCGTCCGGACGATCACGCACGGTCAGGTCAAGATGATCGTCGCCCGGCCGCGACGACATGCTGTACGGGCGGCTGGTCAGCACGCCGTCGATCTCGACAAACACGTTGACGTACTGGCCGGCGCGAAACGGCGGCAGCGGCCCGTCGATGCGCAGACAACGCAGCGTTTTGGTCGAGGACGTTTCGCCGACGATCTCCTGCACGCGCAAGCGCATGCGCGCCGGGTGCAGCTTGTCCACCGTGCGCCGCACGAGGTCGCGGTATTCGTCGGCGGTGTAGTCGGTGCCCCGCCCGGTTTGGCGCAGTTGTTTTTGCTTGCCGCCGACCTCGACGATCTGTCCCACATCTTTCAACCAGTCGAACAGTTCCAGTCCCACGCCGACCTCCTTACTGCTTCCACGTTTTGAGAATCATACTGCCGGCCATCTGTCCGGAAATCATGCACGGACCGAAACCGCCGCCCGGTTGCGTCCAGGCGCCGACGAAATACAGCCCTTCCAGCGGTCCGCGATGCCCCATGCGGTTGATGACGTTGTCGTGCGGCGGCTGATCGAAACCGTAAATGCTGCCGCCCAGCGTGCCCGCGTAACGCATGTTGGTCAGCGGCGTGGCCACCTCGACCACCTCGGCGTACTCGCGTAAACCCGGCGCGTATTTTTCCGCGACGTCGAGCATCGCATCGGCGACGTCGTTTTTGACCGCGACGTACTTTTCCGGCGGCACGTCGTACCACGGCTCGCCGTAATTGAGCGCCGTGAGCACCACGATCGAGGTTCCCGGCGGCGAAATTTCCGGATACACGTGGTTGTACAGCGTTGCCAGACAGCCGGTCGGCCGCACGATTTTTTTCATCATCTCGTATTGCGCGTCGAAATCATCGTCCGGATTGATGAAGTTCTCGTGGTCGGTCAGCTTGATCTTCTCCGGCGGCAGATTCACGCCGAGGTAAACGTTGACCGTCCCCGGCCCGATCGTGCTGGCCTGCAGGCGCTGGAAAAATTTGTCGGGGACCTCCGCCGGGTCGATCATCTTGCGGCACGTGGCGATCGGATCGGCGTTGGAGACGACCCACCGCGCCTGGTAGTTCGTGCCGTCGTCGGTGATCACGCCGGTCACGCGCCCGTTTTCGACGGTGATGGATTTCACGCCGCAATTGAAACGTACCTGTCCGCCGTGCTCCTGAAGCGTAGCGATGAACGCGTTGCTCAGCGTCTGCGAACGGCCCTTGATGAACGACGGTCCGTATTTGAGGTACGACGCCAGCCCCAGCGCGAAATACATGAAGTTGATTTGCGAGGGAGGCATGCCAAAATAACCCCAATACTGTGAAATCACCGCACGGGCGCGCGGGTTCTTCACGTCGCGATACAGCACTTGGGCCCAGGTGGCGCTCATGTAGCGGAAGAAATTCGGGTAGCGCATCGCCACTTCCATCGGGCCGGGGCGTTTGGGCAGTTTGCTGATCCGCGAAAACTCCTGGTAAAAGGCGACGACGCGCCCGAGGAATTTGCTGATGCCCTTGGCTTCGTCGGGAAACAGCTCGCACAGTTTCGCTTCGTACTCCTCCAGCCCGACCGGCAAGGTCACGTCCATATCGGGGAAGATCGACCGATACAGGTTGGGCATCGTGATGATCTCGATTTTGTCGAGCACGCCCAGGTAGTTCAGGTAGCGGCCGATATCGCCGCGCCCGTCGCGCCCCGCGCCGGAAAGCTCGTGCAGCGCGATTTCGAATTCGTACCGTCCGCGCACGAAGCTGGTGGCGAATCCGCCGGGGACGTTGTGCCGCTCCAGCAGCAACACACTCAGGCCGTTTTTGGCCAGAAACGTGGCCGCCGACATGCCGCCCAAACCGGCGCCCACAACGATCACATCGTATTGGTAAGTCACGGCGAAAATCCTTTGGTTAGCGGTGATTCCGTTCGGAAACGATAGGCCCACCGGCGGGCGACTGTCAAGCAATCGCCCCGCTTGCCGCCGCGCGCGCTCGTCGTTACGGTACTGACGATGAAGCCAAACGAACCGTTGCTCGACAAACCATTTATCGTCCGTACGCGCCGGGCCGTGCGCCGCTGGTTTGCGCGCGCCAAACGTCCGCTGCCGTGGCGCGACGAGCCTTCGCCCTATCGCATCTGGATCGCTGAAATCATGGCGCAGCAAACACGCATCGAAACGATGCTGCCGTACTATCGGCGTTGGCTGAAGCGCTTCCCCGACGTCACGGCGCTGGCGAACGCGCCGCTCGACGACGTGCTGCGCTTGTGGGCCGGACTGGGTTATTACGGACGTGCGCGCAACCTGCACCGGGCGGCGCAGCGGATCGTCGAAAAACATGACGGTCGTCTGCCGGCCGATCCGACGACGCTGCAGACGCTGCCGGGCATCGGGCGCTACACTGCCGGCGCCATCGCCTCACTCGCCTTCGGCGTGCCCGCGCCGCTGGTGGACGGCAATGTGATTCGCGTGCTCGCGCGCTTGTTGGACATCGCCGACGACGTTTCCCGCCCGGCGGTCGTCGAACGTTTCTGGCGCATCACCGCCGCGCTGGTGCCGCCGCGCAACCCGGGACCGTTCAACGAAGGGTTGATGGAACTGGGCGCGCTCGTGTGCACGCCACAATCGCCTGCCTGCCGTCGTTGTCCGTTGCAGCGCAATTGCCTGGCGTACGCGCATGGTGTCGTTGAGGAACGCCCGGTGCGCCCGGCGAAAAAGAATGTCCCACTCGTGTGCATTGCCGCTGCCATCATTCAACGCGAAGATGGTGCGGTGCTCTTGGTGCAAAACGAATACGATCGCTTGTTCGGCGGCCTTTGGCAGTTGCCGCAGCATCCGCCCGATTTCACGCCGGCCGGCGCGGTCGGCAAACGAGCGTTGACCCAGGCGCTTGCCGCGCAACTCGGGCAAGCGGTGACGGTGGGTAAAAAAATCGGTCGCCTGGAACATCTGCTCAGTCATCGACGATTGCGCATCGAGCTGTACACAGCGGCAATGCCCGACCGACCTCTTTCTTTGCACGGTTATCGCGCCTATCGCTGGCTGTATGAGCGTGACGCGGACGATCCGGCGATGGCCTCGTTCACGCGTAAGCTGCTGCGAATGATCGCTTGGCAAACGCCCGCCGGTTCCGGATAATCGCCCTGATGGGAGTCGTTTCATGATCCAAGCGCAACGGCAGTTGGCGGAAAGACTGGCCGCCGCCCGCAAGATCGTCGCGTTGTCCGGCGCGGGTCTGAGCGCGGAGAGCGGCGTGCCGACCTTCCGTGGCGACGGCGGCCTGTGGCGCAATCATCAACCGGCCGCGCTGGCCACGCCCGAGGCCTTCGCGGCCGATCCGCAATTGGTGTGGGAGTTCTACAACTGGCGACGCGAAAAAGTGCTGTCGGTCGAGCCGAATCCGGCTCACTTCGCATTGGCCGAATTGGAGCGCGCCGTGCCCGCGTTTTGTCACATCACGCAAAACGTCGACGCTCTGGCGCATCGCGCCGGCGGCATGAACATTATCGAACTGCACGGCAACCTGATGACCACGCTGTGTTCCGCCTGCCGCGAGGTGCAACCGCACGCGCCGGCCATCGTGTCGTTTCCGACGTATTGCGATCGATGCGGCGCGCTTGTGCGGCCGGGCGTAGTGTGGTTCGGTGAAAGCGTCACGCAATTCGAGCCGGCGCTGGCGGCGATGAACGAGTGCGACGTTTTGCTGGTCATCGGCACCAGCGCGCTCGTGCAACCGGCGGCTTCGCTGGCGACGATCGCCCGCCAACATGGCGCGTTTGTCGCCGAGTTCAATCTCGAAGCGACGCCGCTGGCCGACCGCGTCGATTTGTTCATTGCCGGACCGGCCGGGCGCACTTTGCCGCCGCTGGTGCAAGCGGCATTTGCCTAGCGAAAACGGCGATCCGCGGATCGTTTAAAACCAGGGGGAGATCATGGCGCTCATCGACCTGCGTTCGCAGAGCAAACGGCACACCGCACAATCCTTGATCGAACATCTCGACACGTTCGAGTTGGATTTAAAATTCTCCGCCGGCATCTGGTACATGTCGCCGATGAGTTCGCGCTTTCACGACAAGTACAAACCGGACCTGGACATCGCCGCGCGCCTGGACGCCGCCGCCAAGCTGGCCGACTACGGCCTGGCCGCGATGGAAGCGCACTACCCCAACGAGATCAACGAACACAACCTCGACGTCTGGCAGAAGTTCGTGCGCGACACGGGCGTGCGCATCGTCAGCATCGGCCCGATGGTTTTCTACGATGCGCAATTCGAGTTCGGCTCGCTCAGTTCGCCCGACGAAAAGGTGCGCCGCGCCGCCATCGCCCGCGTGATCGAAACGCTGCAGCTCAACCGCGAACTCGACACCGATCTGAGCGTCGTGTGGACCGGCATCGACGGCTATGAAAATCCCTTCGGCATCGATTTTATCGCCATGCGCGACCGTTTCGCGGGCGGGCTGGCCGAGGCGATGGACGCCGTGCCGGGTGTGCGCATCGGCTTCGAGCCCAAGCCCTATGAGCCGCGCGGACATCATCTGTACGGCACCACGCCCGAGGGCCTGCTGCTGGCCGCAAAAATCGAATCGCTGCTGCAAAACGACGAGAACAAAAAGCTGCTCGCGCAGGGGCACGCGCTGGCCGCGCTCAATCCGGAAGTCGGGCACATGGCGATGGCCTGTGAGGATCTGCCCTATGCCTTCAGCCTCGTGCTCGAATACGGCCGCCTCGCACACTGCCATCTCAACAGTCAGCCGCTGGGCAATTACGACCAGGATCTCAACGTCGGCCTGATCGCGCCCGAGCAGCTTGAAGCGGCGCTGTACGCAATGAAGATGCACGCCTACCGCGGCTATTTCGGTATCGACATCAATCCCGAACGCATGCCCTTCGAGCAGGCGATCCGCAACTCGATGGACGCGGTGCGCGCCGCCAACGAACGCATCAACCGCCTCGATCACGAACAGGTCGTCTGGGCGATCGAACATCCCGACAAGGCGCGCGGTTGGCTGGAGGGGTACCTGATCCGCATGCGGGCGATCCGCCCCGGCAACCTGCCGCCGCTGCCCGATCTGCCGCGAGATTGATGATGAAATACCTTCTGGGCGTCGACCTGGGCACCAGCGGCGTGAAGGCGCTGGTAATCGATCCGAATGGGCATATCGTCGCCAAAACCACAGCCGAGTACCCGTTGCACACGCCGCAACCGCTGTGGGCCGAGCAGGAGCCCGCCGATTGGTGGCAGGCGTTCATCGTTTGTTGCCGCTGCTTATGGAACGAGCACGGCGTCGATCCGCAATCGCTGTTCGGTATCGGATTGACCGGCCAGATGCACGGCCTGGTGTTGCTCGATGCGCACGGCGACGTCCTACGCTCGGCGATTTTATGGAACGATCAACGCACCGGCCCGCAGTGCGCGCGCCTCACCGAACAACTCGGCCTGAAGTGGCTGCTGGCGGAAACGGCCAATCCGCTGCTGCCCGGGTTCACCGCGCCCAAGCTGGTGTGGGTGCGCGAAAACGAACCCGATATTTTTTCGCGCGCCGCGCATTTCCTGTTGCCAAAAGATTATCTGCGCTATCGCCTGACCGGCGAATTGGCCACCGATGTCGCCGACGCTTCGGGCACCTCGTTGTTCGATGTGCGTCGGCGCCGGTGGTCGGAAGAGATGTTCGCCGCGCTGGACATTCCCCGCGCCTGGGCGCCGTCGTGCGGTGAATCGATCGAAATCAGTGGGCGTGTCAATCAGACAGCGAGCGACGAAACCGGCCTACCGGCGGGGCTTCCCGTAATCGCCGGCGCGGGCGACCAGGCGGCGCAGGCGGTTGGATCCGGCCTCACACAAGCGGGCCAGGCGGCCGCGACCATCGGCACTTCGGGCGTCGTGTTCGCGCCGACGATCGCCCCGCAGGTCGATGCACAAGGACGCCTGCACACCTTCTGTCACGCCATACCCGGCATGTGGCACGTGATGGGCGTGATGCTCGCGGCCGGCGGCAGCCTGCAATGGTTCCGCAATCAATTGGGACAAGAGGAGATCGCGCAGGCGCACGCGGAGAACGTCGATCCATACGAGGTGCTGTTGCGCGCCGCCGAGTCGATTGCGCCGGGCTGCGACGGCCTGCAATTTCTGCCCTACCTTTCCGGCGAGCGCACGCCCTACGCCGATCCGTTGGCGCGCGGCGCGTTCATCGGCCTGACCTTGCGCCACACCAAAGCGCACCTGATTCGCGCGGTGCTCGAGGGCGTCACCTTCGGCTTGCGCGACTGTCTCGAATTGATGCGCGCCGCGGGCGTCGAGCCGCAACAAATGCGCGTCAGCGGCGGCGGAGCACGTTCGGCGTTGTGGCGGCAGATCATCGCCGATGTTTTCGACTGTGAAACCGTCACCGTGAACGCCGTCGAGGGGGCGGCCTTCGGCGCGGCGTTGCTGGCCGGCGTCGGCGTCGACATCTGGCCCGACGTGCCCACGGCCTGCGCGCATACCATCCGCCGCGACCGGGCGACCTGCCCGCAACCGGCGACGGTCAACCGCTACCGCGAACACTACGCGGTGTATCGCCAGCTTTATCCGGCGTTGCGCGACATTTTCACGATAATGAAATAATCAGTGCTTGATTTTTTCCCACGACGGCTCGAGCTTGAACGCCGGGCTGCGTTCGGCGTTGTGGCAGCGCACGCAATCCCGGCGCGTGAACGGCATCAACTTCACCCGCCAATTGTTCGCGTGCGCTTTGCCGGGCCCGTGGCAGGCCTCGCAACCGACGTTCGCCAGGTGCGGGCTTTCCTGCTCGCTGTGGAAGCCGCCGGGCTGCTCCCACCCGATAACGTGGCAGGCGATGCACTCGGCGTCGAAATGCTTGTTTACCTTTTTCAAGCTCTCCAGCGCGTGCGAGTGCCTGGCATTGCGCCAAATGCGATAGGAACGTTTGTGACACTTACCGCAAGCATCGCTGCCGACATACGGACTCTTCTCCTTGTCGAAGGCGGGCTTGCCGGCGAGCTTGGCCAGAAAGAGTTTTTTCACTTCGCCGTCGTACCAATCGTATAGGGGCTTGATCAGTTCGCCATCGGCGATTTTGTTATCCAACTCGTAATATTGATTTTCCACGGTCAGTAATTTTTCGTCGCGAAAGGTGAACCGCAGCACGCCCACGCGCGAACCGAAGATCCCCGTTTCCGCCAGCACCTTGCCGTCGGCAAATGAATACTGCGGTTGATCGAGAATATCCTCGGCATGAAAGGCGTTGATGACGATCTCGATGCGCGGATGCGCCAGCACGGCTCGCGCCGTTTCGCGTTTGCCGGCCAGCAGCGCGATGCTCAGCACGCCCGGTTTGGCGTGCTTGTCGAGAAACGTGTCGATCGGCTCGACCTCGATGTCCGCCTGCCGTCCCGTGTACACGTCCGCCGGATCGATCAGCGCGAACAACTCCACCTTCCGCCCATCAAGCTCGACGATCCGCCGCGGTTGCGACAGGCCGCCGGCCGCATCCTTCCAGCGCACATTGGAAACAAACAGCATGTCCGCGCCGTGCTCTTCAAGGAAGGATCGCCCGTAAACAAGGTCGGTCGCGCCGATTGCCACGGCCTGATAACGCAGCTTGCGCAACGCTTCCAGCAACGCTTGCGCGCCGAGTCGGGCCTGCTCGTTCACCTCGTGAAACGTGCCGCCGGCGTCGATCAGCAACGATTGCGGATATTGATTGCGCAAATCGGCGAGCAAGGTGTCGCGGCGCAGCAGACCACCCATGTCGGTTTCCGGGCTGCAGGCGCAGGGCTTGAGTTTGCCGTACGCCGCGCCGGTGTAGATCAACACCGACGGCTCAGGCGCTCCGCTTGCGGCCAACAACACCAGCACCACGCCGGCGATCGCCGGCAGCCACCACCACCGTTTCATTTTTTGTTTGCCTGACGATAGGCGCGCAATCCGTCGATCGTCTCCTTGATCGCTTTGGGCAAATTTTCCGCCGTGACGCCGCTGCTGCGCGGGGTGAGCACCAAAGCCTTTTGGATGACGATGCGCGGCGTGCGCTCGACGCCCTGCTCGGTCAAATACGCCAGCAGCTCATCCATTTTCTTTTTCAATTCGGTGGAATTTTTCTTGCTCTGCCACGCGTCGGCGATGCCCAGCGCACCGGCCAGCGCATCGATGATTTCCTCGTCCTCGATGTTCACCTTTTGCACAAAGGCGGCATCGAAAAGCATGGCCAGCGTTTTTTCCTCCGTCTCCGCGCCCAAGTCGCGCGCCACCAACAGCAGCCTGGTCGGCAGCACGGCGTGGTCGGCCTGATACACATAATAGGTTTTAAGCTCGACATCGGCGGCCGGCGGTTGGCGGTTTTTCCAGAGTAGATAGCAATTCGGGCAGGTCGGAGAAATGAACTCCTCGACAACGATTTTTTCACCGGCCAGCAGGTCGGCCGTTTCACCCATCATCATATACGGGCCTTCGAACGGCTTCTCGGCGGCCGCGACGTTCCACACCGCAAAAGCGGTCAACACGACAAACGCCGCCACAACGACAAACGATTTGATTTTCATGATAGGTCTCCCGCAGTGCTTTTTTCTTTATTCATAAAGCGCACATTATGGTCTTGTCAAACATTTATAATTTTTTAACATCTTGCCTGAATGCCGGTGTTTGGCTATGTTCTGCGCAGGAGATGACAAATGAACTGGCAAGGTGATGAAACTCTGATTGTGGTCGATCTGCAGAACGATTTCTGCCCCGGCGGTACGCTCGCGGTCCCGGAAGGCGATCGGGTCATTCCCATCGCCAACGCGCTGGCGGGTTTGTTTCCGCACGTGATTCTAACGCAGGATTGGCATCCGCCGCAGCACCTGTCGTTCGCCTCGGCGCATCCGGGAAAGAATCCGTACGAGTCGATCGAAGTGTCGTACGGTCCGCAAATCCTCTGGCCCGACCATTGCGTACAAGGAACGCCGGGGGCCGATTTTCACCCGCAGTTGCATGTCCCGCGCGCCGAGCTCGTGCTGCGCAAAGGCTCTCACCCGGCAATCGATTCGTATTCGACGTTCTACGAGAACGACGGAGCGACTTCCACCGGATTGGCGGGCTACCTGCGCGAACGCAACATCAAGAACCTGTATTTCATCGGCCTGGCCACCGATTTTTGCGTGCTGTATTCCACGATCGATGCACGCCAATTGGGCTTTAACGCCTGGGTGATCGAGGACGGCGTACGCGGTATCGATGTGGAAGGTTCATTGGAAGCGGCGTGGCGTAGGATGAGCGAAGCCGGCGTTGAGCGCATTAATTCGCAGGCGATTGCCAATATTTATTGATGACATATCTTCTGGCGGAGGGAGCCGTTGAGCGCACCGCACACGCCGTTGTTCACCGACCTGTACGAACTGACCATGTGCCGCGGCTACTTCGCGCAGGGCATGCACGCGCGGCAATCCTGTTTTGATCTGTTCTTCCGCAAGCTGCCCTTTGAAGGCGGTTTTGCCGTCGCCGCCGGGCTCGCCGATGCGCTGGCGTTTCTGAACGGCCTGCGCTTTTCCGCCGACGACCTGGCGTACCTGTGTTCGCTGAACCTGTTTGACGAAGAGTACCTGGCGCACCTGCGCGAGTTCGTTTTCAGCGGCAACGTCCAGGCCGTGCCGGAAGGAACGATTGTCTTTCCCGGCGAGCCGCTGCTGCGCGTACAAGGGTCGCTGGAACAATGCCAACTGGTCGAATCGGCGTTGTTGAACATCGTCAACTTCCAGACGCTGATCGCCACCAAGGCCGCGCGCGTGTGCCTGCAGGCGGGTTTCGATAACGTGCTCGAATTCGGCTTGCGGCGCGCGCAGGGGCCCGACGGTGCGCGGATGGCCACCCGCGCCGCGTACATCGGCGGTTGCGTCGCCACCTCGAACGTGCAGGCCGGCGCGGACCTGGATATCCCCGTGCGCGGCACCCACGCGCATTCCTGGGTGATGGCGTTTGCTTCCGAACTCGAATCATTCCGCGCCTTCGCCGCCGTGTTTCCGACCAATTCGATTTTGCTGGTCGACACCTACGACACGCTGGCCTCCGGCGTGCCCAACGCGATCACCGTTGCGCGCGAGATGCGCGAACACGGCGAGGCGTTGCGCGGCATCCGGCTCGACAGCGGCGACCTGGCGCGGCTCTCGCGCGAAGCCCGGCGCATGCTGGACGAAGCGGGCTTCCCCGAGGTGAAAATCTTCGCCTCGGGCGATCTGGACGAAACGGTCATCGAGCAATTGAACAAGGCCGGTGCGTGCATCGACGTATACGGCGTGGGGACGCGGCTGGTGACCGCCCACGACGATCCGGCGTTGACCGGCGTGTACAAGCTGGCGGCGATCGCCGACGAACAGGGCGTCTGGCGAAACACGCGCAAGAAATCGGACTCGCTCGAAAAGGCCACCCTGCCCGGCATCAAGCAGGTGTGGCGGCTGCACGATCAACGCGGCATGATCGCCGATTGGATCGAGCTCGAGCCGGCCGCTCCCGATCCGGCGCAGGCGGTGCCCGGGTATTTGCCCAGCGAAACCGCGCCGCACCAATTTTCCGGCATTACACAGACGCAACCGCTGCTGCAAGCGTGCATGCGCGCGGGCGAGATTCTTTCCCCGCAACCGACGCTGACCGACATTCGCGCGCACGCGACCGCGAACCTGTACAATCTTCCCGAGCCGGTGCGGCGGCTGGCCAATCCCGCGCCCTATCCCGTGACCTTGGGCCCGCGCCTATGGGCTGAGATGTAAGGCCGTTTTCTTGATCGAGCGCCGGTTTCATGGTATTGCTGCTTCGCGATCAAGCACCGGCAATTCCTGGGAGACGACGTGAAGACCGAACTGTCCATCGTTATTCCGCTGTTCAACGAACAAGACAGCCTGCCGCCGCTGTACGCGCAGCTCACCGCCGCGCTCGGCGCGCTTGGCCGCACCTACGAGCTGTTGTTTATCGACGACGGCAGCACCGACAATTCCTTCGCCGTGTTGCAGGAACTGCATCAAAAAGATCCGACGCACGTGCGCGTGCTGCAATTTCGCGGCAACTTCGGCAAGAGCGCGGCGCTGGCGGCCGGCTTCAAGGAAACGCGCGGCGAGATCGTCTTCACCATGGACGCCGATCTGCAGGATGATCCGGCGGAGATTCCCGCGTTTCTTCAGAAGCTCGACGAGGGCTACGACCTGGTGTCGGGTTGGAAGAAAGTGCGCCACGATCCGCTGGGGAAAACGCTGCCGAGCAAGGTGTTCAACTGGTTTACGCGTGTGTTCACCGGCGTGAATCTCCACGACTTCAATTGCGGCTTCAAATGCTATCGCCGCGAGGTGATCGACTCGATTCAAGTGTACGGCGAAATGCACCGCTACCTGCCCGCGCTGGCCGCCGAGATGCGCTTTCGCGTCGGCGAATTGCCCGTGCGGCATCATCCGCGCACGCACGGTAAAAGCAAATACGGCCTGGAACGCTTCACGCGCGGCGCGGCCGACCTGATCACCATTTTGTTTCTCACACGCTACCTGCGCCGCCCGGCCCACCTGTTCGGCGCGGCGGGCTTCGGCTTCTCGGGCTTCGGCTTTCTGATTCTGTTGTACATGACCGGTCTGTGGTTCGCCGGCGTGCGTCCGATCGGCAACCGGCCGCTGCTGACGTTGGGCGTGCTGCTGACGATCGTGGGGATTCAATTCATTTCCATCGGCCTGCTCGGCGAGATGATGGTCCGCTCGACCGCCGGACAGCGTCCCGATTACTCCATCAAAAACCGCCTGCAATGAAACGGCCGATTGTTCGCACGCTGCTGAAAATCGCCGTTGTGGCCCTGGTGGTGGGCTTTCTCGCCTACGCGATTTACAAGAACGCCAATCAATTGCGCGAGTTGGAATTTTCGCTTTCCATCCTACCGCTGCTGGCGTCCACGTTGCTGGTGCTGCTTTCGTTCGTCGTGCAGGCGATCGGCTGGCATCGCATTTTGCGCGGACTGACGCCGCAGAAAATCAAGCTGCGTGAATCGGGCGCGGTGTGGTTCGCCAGCCAGGCGGCGAAATACGTGCCGGGGCGCATGATGCTGCCGCTGGTGCGTTTTTCGCTGTGCAAACGCGTGGGCGTGGACATCGGCCGCACGACGATGTCGATCTACCTCGAGCTGACGATGATGACCAGCAGCGCGATTCTGGTGTTCATCCTTTCGTCGATCGGTTGGGCCGACGAACAAACGTGGCAGTTCCTTGCGGCGAAAATGGGCGGCGCGCTCGCTCCCGAACAGGTGAAATACGCGCCGCTGTTGTTGGTGATCGTCAGCTTGATCGGCATTCATCCGCGCCTGCTGCAATGGGCGATCAACCTCGGCCTGCGCCTGCTGAAAAAAGGGCCGCTGACCATCGGGCTTTCCTACGCGCGCGTACTGCTGTTGTTCGGTTGGTACACGCTGGCCTGGTTGCTTTACGCGCTGTCGTGTGTGTTATTGATCAGAGCGTTGGGCGCGATCGGCGCGGCGCAGGTGCTGCCGATCGTCGGGGCGTTCATGCTCTCGTGGGTGATCGGCTTTTTGTCGTTCATCACGCCCGGCGGCATCGGCATCCGCGAGGCCGTCTTGACCGGCTTGCTGACCATGTGGCAGTTTCCGCTGGGCATCGCCATGGTCGCGGCGGTGCTGTGCCGGCTGCAATGGACCGGCATGGAACTGTTGGGCGCGGCGCTGACGATCCGGTATCGTCCGGCGCCGTTGCAGGAGATACGCCGTGAACTGGATCGAGAAACTCCGCAAGCGTGATTACTACGGGCGGCGCCTGTTGTACGCGGCGCTCGCGCTGGCGTTCCTGGTGCGCCTGTGGCACATCGCCGCGCCGATTGCCGACCGGCATTCGTGGAATCAGGTCAGCGCCGCGACGGTCATCCGGCATTTCGTCGAAGACGGCATCGACCCGCTGCATCCGCAATGGGACGTGCTGACCGGACCCGCCGTCGGCCCGCGCATCGAGGCCGAGGAAGCGCCGATCTATCACGTCGCCGTGGCGCTGCTGGCCAAGTTGTACGGCCCGCACGAACCGCTGGCGCGCCTGCTGTCGATCATCGCGTCGCTGCTGGGCGCGGTGTTTTTGTATCGCCTGACCCGCCGCCTGGCCGACGGACCGGCCGCGTTTTTCGCCGCTGTGTTTTACCTGTTTGCGCCCTTTAGCTGGTACTTCGGCCGCGCGATCATGAGCGACGCCTGGATGCTGGCGATGATCATCCTCGCCGTCGAACGCTTCGAATTCTGGACGCGCGAGAAATGCTTCGCCGCGTTGCTCACCGCCGCCGGTGCGGTCGCGCTGGCCGGTTTGTTCAAACCCTTCGCGTTGCACGTGGGCGTGGCGCTGCTGTTGCTGCAACTGGCGCGCGGCGGATTCAAGTCGCTGTTCGACGTGAAGCTGGTCGTCTTCGCGTTGATCGCCCTCGCGCCGCCGTTGGCCTGGGTGGCGTACGCCGCGAGCATCGGCTCGCTGGGCAACGTGGTGGGCAGCGGCGAGTCGATGCTCACCGCGCAGCACATCTGGGGCCCGCCGTCGTTGCTGTGGTCGCCGAAATTCTGGTTCACCATCCAGGCGCGCTTGTTCGATCAGATGGCCACGCCGCTGGTAACCGCCTGCGCGGTGGCGGCCTTCGTCTGGGCCGACGGGCGCAAGCAGACCGGCGTGGCGCTGGCGTGGCTGGCCGGCTTCCTCGTCTACCTGCTGTTGGTGCGCGACGGCAACCAGATGCACAACTACTACCAACTGCCCGCCCTGCCCGCGCTGGCGCTGTTGGGCGGCATCGGCCTGTCGGCGTTGTCGCGCCGCATTCAGGGCAAGTGGATCGCCTTGGCGCTGCCGGTGTTTCTGCTGATCTCCGCGCTGTATGTGCGTACGTCGTTCGAGCTCGATCTATCCAGCCAGAAGGCCGGCGAATGGGCGCGGGCGGTCAGCCGTCGCAATGAGTTGATCGTCGTGCTCGATCCCGGCGCGACGCGCAAGAACCAGGCGATTTACGCCGCGCATCGTCGCGGCTGGCACGAGCGGGCGTTGCATGAAACCACGCTGGCGCAACGGCGCGCGTGGGGCGCGCGCTGGCTGGTCAGTTGCCTGGAAGACGAGCAGATCGCCGCGCATCCGCAGTGGCTGCAGCATATGAACCGCTATCACCGGCTCTTCGAATTTCGGGGACCGTGGGGACGCAACGGGCAGGAACACACGATCGCGATTTACGACCTATCCATTCCCGCCGGCGCGCTGGTGCGATAAAATTTTAATCCTTGCCGCCGCGATTATTCCACCTTCAGGCAGTCGAGATAACGCCGGATGGTCTGCTCCAGGCCGAAGTAAAGCGCATCGGCAATCAATGCGTGACCGATGGACACCTCATCGACAAGCGGGATGGTTTGAACGAAGGTTTTCAGGTTATCCAGGTTCAGGTCGTGGCCGGCATTGATTCCCAATCCGGCGTCATGGGCGCGATACGCGGCGTCCTTGTATTTGGCGAGCAGGGCGTCGCGTCGGGCAGTGTGATAATGGTCGGCGTAAGCTTCGGTGTACAGTTCGATACGGTCGGCGCCGACGGCCGTCACCGCCGAAAAATCCGAGTCGACGAAATCGTCGGGATCGATGAACAGCGACACCCGTGCACCGCAGGTTTTGATGTCGGCGATCACGTCGCTTAAAAATCCGGCCTTCTCGCGCACCTTCCACCCCGCGTTGGAAGTGAGCACATCGGGCGGATCGGGCACCAGGGTGACCTGCGCCGGACGCACATCTTTAACCAGGGCGATAAATTCCGGAGCCGGATATCCTTCGATGTTGAACTCGACCTCGATGTTTTTTGCGATTGCGTAAACGTCGCGGCGGCGGATGTGGCGTTCGTCGGGACGCGGATGCACCGTGATGCCCTGCGCACCGAATCGTTCGATGTCCAGCGTGACCGCCAGCACATCCGGGCGATTGCCGCCGCGGGCATTGCGCAGTGTGGCAATCTTGTTGACGTTGACGCTCAGCATGGTAGCCATTGTCGTTTGCCCATGAAAAATCCGGCTTCGCTTGCCCGAATAATTATTGAATGGCCAAGCCTGGTCAGTCGATGATTTCCTGCGCGCAGGTTGCCGTGGCTTCGTACAGATCGATTGCCTCGTCGTAGTCGGCGCAGTCGATCGCCGCGAGGCAAGCGAAGTAATCGGCCACCGCGTCGCTGTCGACGTCGCTCAATTCGTCGCACAGATCGACCATCGCCTGATAGGCGTCCTCGTCGGGCACGCAGCCGTTCTCGCCGTAGAAGTTGTCGGCGAAGGCCAGGCAGTCCTCCGACCCGTCGCCGTCATCATCGTCATCATCGCCGTCATCGTCGTCGCTGCCATCCCCGGGGCGGTACACCTTGCCGTCGTCGTCGTCATCGTCGTCGCCGCAAGCAAACATCGCCAGGGAGATCGTCAACAAGGAAAGCAAAACAAAAAGAAGGACAAATCGGTTCATCATCGCCTCGTTTAAAAATAGCAGTCCGACAACGCGGATTGGACCGTTTCGTAACAGGATGCCGTATCGCCGTAGGTCATCGTAGCGCAGTCCAACTGTTGCAGGCAAATAAGGTAGTTGTCGATCGCCGTGGCGAAGCAGGCGTTGTCGAGATCATAAAGTTTGATCCACCGACAATACTCTTCCGCGCTATACGACGGCTGTTCGGCGCATTGCATGTACCAGGCGACGCACTGCTCGAACGGGCCGTTGGGCGTTGCGTCGTCGTCATCGTCGTCGGCCGTATCGTCGTCGGCATCGTCGCCGGTGTCGTTATCGTCATCGTCATCGCCGCTCGAGCAAGCGAAAACGAGCGTGACCAGCAACGCCAACAGGAACCAACGCGCGAAAAGGTTCATGGTTCACTCCAAAGAAAAAGGGGCGATCCGTTGCCGGACCACCCCTTGGCGAGCTCGATGCTGATCAATAGCAGCCGGCAACGTCTTCGATGAAGTCGTACACGCACGCCTGGATCGTTTCCGGGTCGTAGGTGCCGCAACCGATGCAATCGAGGTAGTCGTCAAACGCGCTTTCGACGCATTCATTGACACCGTAGGTTTCCAGCCACGAGCAGGACAGCTCGGCCGTGGACTGATCCAGGTCGTAGCAGTCCATGTAGAAGTCGACGCAATCGCCGATGATGTCGCCGCCATCGTCGTCGTCATCATCGTCATCGTCGTCGTCGCCGTCATCGTCGTCATCGTCATCGTCGTCGTCATCATCGCCGCAAGCGATCACGACGGTCAGGCTCATCGCCAATCCCAGAATGAACAACAGCAACAAAAGTTTGTTCACGTTCATTTTATTCCCCTTTCCTTTTCCGTCCGGAAACAGTTAGATATGGGCTGCATGATATGCAAAATCCGGATAAAAAATCCACTGGAAGTTACAAACGGGTGAAAAATGAAGAAAACTCTATGGTTTTTCATCGTTTTTGCATTTCTCGTCGGCTGCCGATGCGGTGCGGCCAAACCGGCGCCGCCAACGTTAAATATCCTGGCTTACGATACGGGCGCGGATGTGATCCTCATTGCCGGCAGCGACCGGCAACACTGGCTGCCCCCCGCGGAGTGCGCCGATAAGGTCGGCGGTTACGTCGGCACGTGGCTGGCCGACCGACAAGGCTTCATCGAGGCGGTCACGCTGACGCCGCTCACGGCCCCCTTGCCGGCCGACAAGATGCAAGCCCGTTTTCAGGTGAAGCAAAAAGACATTCAATCGTATTTCATGGACCATCACCGCTGGCAAAAATCGCTGACGCCCCTCGACTACAATTCACTCGGTCTACGCAAAAAAATCGCCCGGCATCTCGTCGAGGCCGGCGGCGAGGATTGTGCGCCGTGCCTGGGTTTGTTCGGCAGCGGCTCGTTCAACCTCATCGGCGACGATCGTCCAGAAACACTGTACGTGGTCGAAACCGACGAGTGGGTCGGCGTTTTCGTCGAGTTCCCTGCCGGCCAATGGATCACCGTCGACGGGCATGCGACCGCGGCCGCCGATGCGCTGGAAATGGCCGGGGCGGAGGGCGATCCGGCGAAGTTGTGGCATCACACCTACGAAGTGTTGGCGCTGGTCGACCTCGATTACGACAAGAATTTCGAATTGCTGGTGCGCGAGAATCGTTACGGCGAAGAAGCAATTTCACTGTACGCCGTCGCGCCGACGGGGGCGAAATTGCTGGCGCGTCAGGTGGTGAAAATCAGTAAGTAGAGCGCGTATCCAAACGCCGGTGGTAGAAAAAAACAATCGCACTGGCCGCCAGCAGCGAGGAATCGCGCAGCAGGTACCACAGGTCGATCGAATCGGTGCCTTTCGGATCGAAACAGCCGCAACCGATATCCAGATGATGGGCGAGCGCCCAGCCCAAGGCGATCAGAAACGAGATGTACATCAGGCCCGACAGCAGCGCGCCGGCCTGCATCAATCCATCCAAGGGTTTTTCCGGTTCGGGACCGATGATCAACAACACGCCCACGACCACCTCGACCCACGGCAACACGATGGCCCACAGGTTGACCAGGATCGTCGGCAGGAAGTGGTAATTGTCCACCGCCACGGCGAAGGCGTTCGGGTCGAGAATTTTCGGCGTGGCGGCCGCCAGGAACATCACCCCCAGCACCAATCGACAGGCCAGCACGACGATGACGTTGCCCAACAGTTTGTTGACTTTCTCCATGATGCCGCCCTACTCGATTTCGTATAGTTTCGGTTCGACGACCGGCTGCCCAACCAACGGATACTTCGCCTCCGCCCATTGCGGCCAACCGCCGTCGAAGATGAACACGTTTTCGAAACCCACGTCTTCCAATTGATTCGCCACCAGGTAGGAACTATTGCACCCCGCGCCGCTGCAATAAACGACGATCATCGCGCCGAAATCGACGTCGGTCATCACTTCTTCCCAATCCTGCGCGACATGCACGTAATACAGCAGGCGCGCCCCCCGGATATGCCCGGCCGCGAACTCCTCCGGCGAACGACTGTCGATGAAAACCGCGCCCTCGTCGTACAAGCCCTTGGCGCGGGCCAGGGTGAGGATCTGCCCGTCGCCGCCCTCGCCGTTGTCGGTCGCCCGCGGACGAAGCAGCGGAATGCCCTCGGGCCGGACGGCATTGAAGGCAATCGCCCATACGGCCGTCACCGCCACCAGCACGGCCGCGGTAATCAGAATTCGCCAGGTGCGCTGCATCGAAATCTCCATCGAGTTCGAATGGTTGGACACATCCGAACGACGTTTGGTTCCCCGGCAAATTAAGGGCATTTTCACTTGGATGCAAGGGTCCGCCAAAGCACCCGATTCGTATTGACACCCCGGGGGACCGTCACTATACTTCCCTGCAAAATTAGGGTATGACTGCGCCCCGGCGCGAGGAAAGGTTTGCCATGCAAGAAGAAGTCGCAAAAGTCATCGACAAGATCCGTCCCTATCTGCAGCGGGATGGCGGCGATATCGAATTGGTCGGCGTCGAAGCCGAGAAACACGTGGTCAAAGTCCGGTTGCGCGGCGCCTGCCATGGGTGCCCCGGAGCGACGATGACCCTGAAAATGGGCGTCGAGCGCACGTTGCGCGAGGAAGTGGACTCACTGATTACCGTGGAAGCGGTTTAATACGTTTTACCAGCCGTTTCGGCTATCGTATCATTTCGTTATGGAGGATTTGGAGTAATGGCCCATCGTATCACTGATGAATGCATTGCGTGCGGCTCCTGCGAACCGGAATGCCCGGTTGAGGCGATCTCCGAAGGCGAACCCTATAAAATCGATGCCGCCAAGTGCACCGATTGCGGCGCCTGCGCCGAAGTTTGCCCGGTCGACGCGATCGTCGCCGAATAAAACAAGTTAGTATGTCCCGCAAACCGGCCGCTCCTTCCGGGAGTCGCCGGTTTGCCGTTTAATCGCCGTTCATATTTACATCCATCGGTGAATCAACTATAAGATTTTGTCGGCGCATGGCAGCGGCCGACGTAAAACAATCGCGGCGTTGGTGCGATACCGACCGAACTTTCAAGCGCAACAGGAGAATCTCGATGCCGCCGAAGGGCAAATCCCCTCGTCATTCCAAAAAGTCCCCGCCATCGACCCGGGCCAAAAAGACGTCGATGCCCCTGTTCTTCCAGGACGCGGGCGCCACGGGAAATACGCTCGTCCAGTTCGTGGAGAAGGTCATGGACGACAGCGGTCTGGTGTTCAAGCAGAAAAAGACGCTGGCCAGGTCCATCGCCGCCAAACTGGGCGACAACGGCGGCAAGACGCTCTCGGCGCAACAGGTGCTGGCGATGCTGGCCGACGAGTCCGAAGACGCCAAACGCCCCGTGACCGCCGACGGCCTGCCGATGCCCGCGTTTTCGGCCAACGCCCGCGTGGTGCTCAACAAGCGCTATTTGATCAAGAACGCGGCCGGCGAGCCGATCGAGCAACCGTGGGAAATGCTCAAGCGCGTGGCGGCCACCATCGCCGCGATCGATCGCCAATACGATCCGCAGGCGGATGTCGACGCCCTCACCCGGCAATTTTACGAGATGATGGCCCGCCTCGAATTTCTGCCCAACTCGCCGACGCTGATGAACGCCGGACGCGATCTGGGGCAGCTTTCGGCCTGCTTCGTGCTGCCGGTGGACGACTCGATGGAGTCGATCTTCGAGGCGATCAAGCACACCGCGCTGATCCACAAATCCGGCGGCGGCACGGGCTTTTCGTTCTCGCGTCTGCGCCCGAAGAACGACCCGGTGAAAACGACCAAAGGCGTGTCCAGCGGGCCGATTTCCTTCATGACGGTTTTCGACGCGGCCACCGACACAATCAAACAGGGCGGCACGCGGCGCGGCGCGAACATGGGCATTTTGCGGGTGGACCACCCGGACATCCTGGATTTCATCACCGCGAAAAAGGACCTGGACAAGCTCAACAATTTCAATCTGAGCGTCGCGCTGACCAACGCGTTCATGGAAGCGCTGAAGACCGGCAAGGAATACGCGCTGGTCAATCCGCACACGGGCAAGGAACAGGGCCGGCTGAGCGCACGCAAGGTGTTCGACCTGATCGTGCAGATGGCCTGGCTCAACGGCGAACCGGGTCTGGTGTTTCTCGACCGGCTCAACGAAAGCAATCCCACGCCGGAGGTCGGCGCGATCGAAGCGACCAACCCCTGCGGCGAACAGCCGTTGTTGCCTTATGAATCGTGCAACCTGGGCAGCATCAACCTGACGCGGATGGTCAAGGGGCGCGACGTCGATTGGGACAAGCTGCGCAAGACGATCCAACTGGCCGTGCATTTCCTGGACAACGTCATCGACGCCAACCAATATCCATTGAAGCAAATCGGCGAAATGACCCGCGCCAATCGCAAGATCGGCCTGGGCATCATGGGCTTCGCCGAAATGCTCATTCAACTGGACATCGCCTACGACACGCAGCGCGGCGTCGACAAAGGCCGGCAGGTGATGGCGTTCATCCAGAAGGAAGGACGCAAAGCCAGTTGCGCCCTGGCCGATCAACGCGGTCCGTTCCCCAATATCGACCGCAGCGTTTACGCCAAAGAGACCGCGGGGAACCGGCCGCGCAACGCCACGGTGACCACCATCGCGCCGACCGGCACGCTCTCGTTGCTGGCGGGCACCAGCAGCGGCATCGAGCCGTTGTTCGCGCTCTCGTTCGTGCGCAACGTTCTGGACGGCGCGGCGCTGGTCGAAATGAATCCGCTTTTCGAAAAGGCGATGCAGGCAAGCAACGTCGACGACGAAAAGCTGCTGCGTTTGATCGCCGAATCCGGCAGCGTGCGCAACATCCCGCAAGTGCCCGAAACGATCCGCAAGGTCTATTGCACCGCGCACGACATCGACCCGATTTCACACGTGCGCATGCAGGCGGCGTTTCAGAAGTTCACCGACAACGCCGTTTCGAAAACGGTCAATTTCCCGCAGCAGGCCAAGCCCAAGCACATCGCCGAGGCCTTCCTGCAGGCGTACGAGCTGGGGTGCAAGGGCATCACCATTTTCCGCTACGGCTCGCGCGATCCGGTGCTGTCGCTGACCGAAACAAAGACTCAAAAACGCGCCGCCAAAGACAAGCTCGTCGCCCAGCCGATCATCTACGACAAGATTCATCCGCGGCAGCGCAGCCGGAAGCTCGACGGCTCGACCGACCTGGCGACCATCGGGTGCGGCAAGCTGTACGTGACGATCAACTACGACAACATCGGCCTCTGCGAGGTTATGACCTCGACCGGCCGCACCGGCGGTTGCCCCAGCCAGAGCGAAGCCATCAGCCGCCTGGTCAGCCTCGCGCTGCGTTCGGGCATCGCAGTCGAGGACATCACCCACCAGCTCGAGGGCATCCGCTGCCACAGCGCCTTGCGCCGCAACGAACTGATCACCAACGGCGACCGGGCCGTCTCCTGCCCGGCGGCGATCGGCCAAGCGCTGTTGACCTGCGCGGCGATGCTCAGCAAGGAGCGCAAGAAGTCGGCCGATAAGGGACCGGATCTTTCCGCGCCGGTCAATCTGATGCATACGCAAGACGAACTGTACTGGCTGGAACAGGGATTGTGCCCCGATTGCCAGACCGCCATCGAGTACGAAGGCGGCTGCGTCATCTGCCGTTCCTGCGGTTTTTCCAAGTGCGGTTAAGCTGATTCCAACAGTTGATCTAACACAAAACCTTCTTCCATTATTTCTATTTACAACATTACTTATCATATTTTATCGTTAAAAAATCTTCATTCACCCATCCCAAATCAGGAAATCGTCGTTATGTTGGAAATGTACGGATTTATTGAAAAATACCGCATGAAAACACTGAAGTTTTTCGGCTAACCCGTCGATGTTCATAGAGTCGGATAGACGAACATGACTATGTTCCCATCCCCCGGAGAAATAGTTGGATAAGTTACGGGTACTTTACATCAACCATACCGGCAACGTCAGCGGCGCTGAGATTCTGATCATTCGCGTCACCGACGAGCTCGATCCGCAGCATTTCGAGAAAATCGGTATGTGCCCTTTCGACGGCAAGCTCCACGAACGTTTCGCCGAGGCGATGGATCACGTTGAACCTTTGCCCATGCAGTCCACAACTACCGGATTTTACTCCAGATTCAAACAATACGCCTCCTCGATGGCCGCGGTGTACCGGGTGATGGTCAAACACCGCGTTCACCTCGTGCACGCCAACAGTTTCCGCGCCGCGTTGATTGCCGCGCCGGTCGGCCTTTTCTTAGGAAAACCGGTCATTTGGCACATGTACGACATTCTGCAGCCCAAACTGAAAAACGTGTTTATCGTTCGTCTATATTCGCGGTTGGTGAAAAAAATCGTCGCGGTCAGCAACGCCACGCGCGACGCCCTGTTGCGCGTCGGGGCGCAAAAATCGAAAATCAAGCGTATTTACAACTGCCTGGATCGTGAGAAAATCTTCCAAAGCGCGCAAAGCGATCAACAACTGCTCGTCAATCCCGCCGGCGACGGTCCCAAAATCGTCATGAGCGGTCAAATCACCCCCTGGAAGGGGCAGGACGTTCTGCTCAATGCCATTCCGACAATCCTCTCGACGCATCCGAAAGCGCATTTTTACTTCATCGGCGAAAGCCACCTGCCGGCCGACAAGGAGTTTCAGGCGCAGTTGAAGGAGCAGGCGAAAGCAGTTGGAATCGACAATAAAATCAACTGGATGGGATTCCGCAGGGACGGTCTGGCGCTGCTGAAACAAGCGGACATCATCGTTCATTGCAGCGTTTATCCGGACCCTTTGCCGACCGTGGTGATGGAAGGCATGGCCCTGGAGCGGCTGGTCGTCGCCAGCGATATCGGCGGAGTGCCGGAAATGGTGATTGACGGCGTAACCGGCCATCTATATTCTCCGGGCAACTCGGCCGCGTTGGCCAAGAAAATCGAGGAAGTTCTGGCCGATCCGGCCGAGGCCGACCAGATGGCCAAACGAGCCGGCGAGCGCGTGGCCGAAATTTTCACGATGGAAAAGAACATCAAGGAAATCCTCGACCTGTATGAGGACGCCTTGGGAACGAGCATGAAGCAACAACTCGCCGCTCCCCAACATGAGGGGAATGGGAGGATGATATGAAGCGAGCCTGGCCTTGGTTGATTCGTTCCGCGCGAGCGATTATGGACATTATGCCCGCGGAACAGCGGAAAGCCGTCTCCAGCATTTTGTTGTTGGAAACCCTGGGCGTGAAAGACGCGGTGGCCGCCACGCCGGCGATCGACGCGCTGCTCACGACCTTCCCCGGTGCGAAAATCATCCTCGCCGCCACCCCGGCTTCGTGTCAGATGTTGCGGCATGACAACCGCGTTTCCGAAACGATTCCCGTGGCCGCGCCGTGGGTGTTTTCCACCGCCAACCGCAAAGCCTTCGCCGCCAGCGTGGCCAAGCTGTGCGCCAAGACCTATGACATCGCCATCGATCTGGACAACAATCCGGGCAACCGTTTGATGCTCGGTCTCGTTTCCTCGCCGGTGCGCGTGGGCCACGTGGGGCAGAACGACTTCACCCTCACCCACAAGGTCGCGGCGCCGCCGACGGAAATGTCGATCGCCGACCGCAAGCTGGAACTGGCCATCAAATCCGGCGCCAAGATGGTGCACAGCCTGCCGTCGTTGCGCCTGACCTACAGCGATCAGCGTTACATTCAGGACCTGCTCAACGGTCTGAATCTTTCCAATAAATTCCTGGTTGCGATCAGCGCCGACGCCGCCGACGTCAAATGTCGCTGGCCGGACAATTACTTCTCCGAGTTGGGCGACCGCATCCGGGAAATTCGGCCCGACGCCGAAGTGCTCTTTTTCGGCGCGCCCGGCGACAGCGCCAAGCTGGATCAACTCACCAAGCAAATGGCCAATCGCCCCTCGACGCTGCTGCTTTCCCTGCCGCGCCTCGCGGCGTTCCTGGAACGCTGCGATTTGTACTTCGGTTTGCATTCGGGGCCGTCGTACATCGCCGGCGCGATCGGCGTGCGTTCGATTTTGCTGTATCCGCACCAAGAGTTTTTCACCGCGCCGGTCGGACCGAACATTCGCGTACTGGCGCCGCACAACGACCTGGCCGAGGTCAAACCGGCCTTCGCCGCCGAGGCGATCGTGCGCGCCATCGACGAGCTGCCGGCCAAAGCGCCCGAAATGCGCGGCGAGCCGCTGATCGCCAAAGCCCAGAATCTGTATTTCCACGCGGTGCAGGAAGTCACCGAACCGAACCGCTAAGCATATAGGACAAGGAGTCTCTTGGATCATGCGCATTACGTTTCTCACCCCGCCCGTTCTCGTCGGCGATCGGGCCACTGAACGGGTTGCCGGTTGCACTTACACGCTTTATCCGGTGCCCAACATTTACGAACTGACCATCGCCGCGCTGATCGAGCGCGAAGGCTTCGACGTGCGTTACAAGGAATGCGTGCTCGAAGAAATCAACCGCGCCCAGTTCGAGCAGTGGCTCGCCGACGACGATTCGGACGTGTACGCGCTGTACACGGTGAACCTGGGTCTGGAAAACGACCTGGTGGCGCACGAGATCATTCGCCGTTATCGCGGCGGGCAAGTGGCCATCGTGTTCGAAGGGCCGGCGCCGACGCAGTTCCCCGAGCGTTTTCTACTCGATGAACGCTCCTTCGCCGTGCGCGGCGAGCCCGATTACACCATGCGCGATCTGATGCATCACCTCGACGAAAGCAAGCCGCTGGACGACGTGCTGGGCCTGAGCTACCGCGCCGCCGACGAGATGCGCCACAACGGCATGCGTCCGCTGATCAAGAACCTGGACGAACTGCCCTTCCCCGCGCGGCATCTGATTCCGGAAAAAATTCGCTACAATTTCTCCAATCCGAAGCTTGGCGTTTCGCCGTACACGGCGGTGGCCACCAGCCGCAACTGCCCGAACCAGTGCATCTACTGCGTGCCGTCGAGCATCACCTTCGCGCGCGAGCTGGAGTTCAAGAAAAACTTCCAGCACAAACCGCCGATCTCCATGCGTTCGGTCGAGCACGTGCGGCAGGAGCTGGAGATGCTCAAGGCCGAAGGCTACAAGTCCTTCTCGTTCCAGGACGACAACTGGATCTGGAACGACAAGCGCACGCTGGAAATGTCGGAGATGATCGGCAAGCTGGGCATGGCCTGGGGCTGCCAGAGCCGCGCGGACCGCGTGACCGAAGAGCGCATCAAGGCGATGGCCGAGGCGGGCTGCAAGTACATCGACATCGGCGTGGAGAGCTTCAACCAGGACATCCTCGACTACGTGAAGAAAGACCTGACGGTCGAGGATCAGATCCGCGCGATCACGCTGATGAAAAAGTACGGCATGCACACCAAGATCAACGTCCTGCTGGGCACCAGCCCGCTGGAGACGGTCGAAACCATTCGCGCCAACGAAAAGGTCATCAAGGATCTGGACGTCGACCAGGTCATGTTCTCGATCACCAGTCCCTTTCCGGGGACGGAGTTTTACGATCTGGCGAAAGAAAACGGCTGGTTCGTCAATGGCGATTACGAACCGGTCGATGTGCAAAAAGAAGCGATTACCAGCTTCCCCAACCTTTCCAAGGCTACGCTGGAATCGGAAGTTCGTCGTGCCAATCGCCGTTTTTTCCTGAGCCCGCGATTTATTCGCAAAAACCTTCATCGGTTCAAAAGCTTCCGCGACCTCAAGGCCGCCAGCAAAGCTTTGTATCGCAAGTTGTGGGCTTAGGCGACAACCTAAGGGATTAGGAAAATGAGAATTCTATTTGTCACACCGCGGCTGCCGTACCCGCCTTTCAAGGGCGATCAGCTGCGCACTTATCATTTCATTCGGGAGTTGGCGAAGGAGCACACCATCGATCTGCTCTCCTTTACCGACAGCAAAAACGACGACGCTTCGCTCGAGGAACTGAACAAGCACTGCCGCAACATCAACCTGATTCATCTGCCCAAGTGGTGGTCGCTATTGAAGATGTTGATCGGCTTGTTCAGCCTGGTGCCCTTCCAGATCCTCTACTACAGCTCGATGCGCATGCACCTGGCGTTGAAGAAAATGTTGAGCGAAAGCAATTACGACGTTGTGCACATCTCCCTGGTGCGCATGATGGAATACGCGCTGGAATGCGGCGATACCCCGGTAGTGGTGGACCATATCGACGCGTTGAGCCTGAACATGAAACGCCGCATGAGCCAGACGCGCAATCCCCTGATCAAACTGGCGATCTGGTGGGAAGGCGTGAAAATGGCGCGCTACGAGCGCAAATGCGAACTGGCGCAAACGCACAGCGTGATCACCAGCAAAGTCGACGCCGCCGCCCTGGGCTATCACTGGATGGACGTCGTCAGCAACGGCGTCAACACCGACCAGTTCACTCCCCAGGATGTGGAAAAGAAATTCGACACGATCTTTACCGGCAACATGTCCTATTTCCCCAACGTCGACGCCATTCATTTCTATCATGAAGAAGTGCTGCCGAACCTGTTGGAACAGGATCAAAACCATCAGTTCTACATCGTGGGCATCAATCCGGCCAAAGACGTCAAAGCGCTCAAAGACGACAAAAACGTGTTCGTCACCGGGTTCGTCGAAGATCTGACCGGCTACCTCAACAGCGCACGCCTGTTCGTCGCACCGTTGCAGGCCGGCACCGGCATCCAAAATAAAATCCTGGAAGCGATGAGCTGCGGCCTGCCGGTCGTCAGCACCAGCTACGGCAACGCGGGCATCGGCGCCGGCGACGGCCGGGAAATCATCATCGCCAACGACGGGAAAAAGTTCGCCGCCGCCATTCGCGACCTGTTGGCGAATCCGGAAAAGGGAAAAGCCATCGGCCTCAAGGCGCGCGAATTGGTGAAAAAGCGTTTCGGTTGGGCGTCCAAGGCCGAAAAGCTGGCGGACGTATACCGCGAAGCCATCCACCTGAACCGGATCAAGATGATCGAGGAACGCGCCGGCCGCGTGCCGATCGAAGCCTTGCGCTACAAGGAGTGCAACTACCTGACCAACAACGTTTACTATCGCCGGCGGGAAAGCCTGCGCGAGCGCATCTTCGACCTCGCCGTGGCCGGGATGATTCTCCTGCTGTCCTCGCCTTTGTGGATCGGTGCATCGCTGGCGATCCTGCTGACCAGCGGTCGACCGATTCTCTTCCGGCAACAGCGCGTCGGTCAGGGCGGCCGGCTGTTCAATCTCTACAAGCTGCGCACCATGGTCAAGGATGCGGAGAAAAACGGCGCCGTGTTCGCCGTTGAAAACGATGCGCGGGTGACCGGATTGGGCAAATTCCTCCGCAAAACGCGTATCGACGAACTGCCGCAGCTTTACAACATTCTGCGCGGCGACATGAAGATCATCGGCCCGCGTCCGGAGCGACCCGAGTTCGTCCGCAACTTCAACAACGAGCTGCCGATGTATGTCTGCCGGCATTACGTCAAGCCGGGACTGACCGGTTGGGCGCAGGTGATGTTCCAGTACGCGGCGGGCATCGATGACACTTACAAAAAACTGCAATATGATTTATACTATATCAAGAACAAAACGGTCCTGCTCGATTTGTTCATTCTGCTGCGGACGGTCGGGGTCGTCTTGACGGGCAAGGGAGCACGCTAACGGCTGGAGGTTGTCGCGATGAGTAAGATAACCAATCCGATCAACAAGCGCGTTTACCCGCGTCTGCCCACCATGCTTAAAGTGGAGTATTCCCGGGGCGGCGACGTCTTTTCCGACTACTCGACGAACATCAGCAAGGGCGGACTGTTCCTTCATTCCAAACAAATGTTGAACCTGGGCAATCGCATTCATTTGCGCCTGACCCTGCCCGGCGAGCCGCGCCCGATTCAGGCGATCGGCCTGGTCATGTGGACCGACAAAGGCGGAGCGGCCAGCCCCAACCTGCCGGGCGTCGGCGTGCGTTTCGCGCACATCACGCAGGAACACCGCGACCGGCTGGAGTACTTCCTTCAGCAGTTCAACAATTGACGATCAGGAAAAAATCAGACCGAGCACGACGGGGTAGAAGCGTACGCCCAGGCCGAACAGTCCTTTGACGATCGCCCCGGCGCCGAACAACAGCGCAATCAGCAACAAACTTTTCATCAACAGACGGAAAAAACGCAGTTCGTCAAGCGAACCCATCACCGAATCGACGACCTCGTCGAATTCAGGAGTGTTCTTATTTTCTTCCGCGATCAAATTGGTTTCCGGTGTCTCCGCCATCGCGCACCCTCGCTGTTGATACATTTAATATCGGCATTTTAGCCGGTCGGCTTAATCATTCGGCTAAAAAAAAACGGCGACCCGCGCGGGGCCGCCGTTTGTCGCTATCGGCTAGCGATTACCGAGTGATGTTGACGGTTTCCAACAACATTTCGTTGGAGGTCGTAATCGACCGCGAGGTCGCCTGGAAACCGCGCTGGGTCGTGATCATTTCGACGAACTGCTGGGCGATGTCGACGTTCGACAATTCCAGCGTGTTGGCGAAGATCGCGCCGTTGCCCGATTCGTTGGCGACCGAGATGACCGGTTCGCCGGAAGGCACCGTCGAACCGTAAATGTTGCTGCCCAAGTGGTTCAGTCTATCCGGCGAAGTGAAGTTGACCACCGCGATGCGCGCATATTCACGGCTTTCGCCGTTGGCGTACTTGGTGGTCACCACGCCGTCGGAGTCGATGTCGATCGACTCGATGTACGACGAGCTGTAGCCGTCCTGGCTCTGGAAGACCAACGCGGACGTGCTGCCGTACTGCGTCGTGCCGTCAACGCCCGTCCCGCCGTCGGCGATCGAAGTGCCGAATCCGATGTCGATTGCCTGCGCCTGCGCGGGATTGCCGGCGAAGTTGAAGGATGGCGCCAAGGTCACCGTATGGGCCTGCAAGGCGCCGTCGGTCGTAAATTCCAACGTACCCGAAGTGGCGATCGCATCCGCGCCGGTCGTCGAATCATCCGCGCCGACCACGATGTTGTAATCCCAGATCTGCCCGCCGCCCGGTCCGGGCGCGTTCTGCAGCGTGAAGTACGCGGTAACCTGGTGGGCGTTGCCCAGCGAATCGTACACGGTGATCGCCGAAGTGAAGTTCGACGTGTTCACCGGATCGGCCAGGTTGAAGGGACCGACGTAATCGGAGTTCGAATCCAGGTTGGCGTAAATCGTAACTTCGGAAGTCGGTTTCGGCTCCAACGGCGCCTGCGGCACGTGAATGTCCTCCGGCACGCCGCTGATCAAACCTTCCTCGTCCAGCGAGAAGCCCTGGAGACGATACCCGGTCGGGTGAATGATGAAGCCGTTTTTGTCGATGGTGAAATTGCCGGCGCGCGTGTACATGTTGTCGCCGGTAAGCGTGTCACGCACCATGAAGAAGCCTTCACCGGAAAGCGCCAGGTCGGTGACGTTGTTGGTCGTCTGGAAACCGCCCTGCGAGAAGGTACGCGAAGTCGACGTCACCGTCGCGCCGCGACCGATGGTGATGTTGCCGGATAGGGTTTTACTCAACACGTCCGAAAATTCGGCGCGCGAGTATTTGTAAGCCGGCGTGTTGATGTTCGCCAAGTTGTTGCCGATGATTTCCATCGCCGCCGAGTTGGCGTTCAGACCGCTGATGCCGGAAAACATCGCACCAATAATTGACATCTTTGTCCTCCTTCCCACATCAATCGTTCCGTGGGAATGGAGCCTCCCTTGCGGGTCCGGCTCCGGTTAATCGAGCAGCACGGTGCTGTCGATATTCGTCACGATGTGGTCGGCCATTTGCCCGCGACTCATCGCCGTGATCACCGTGCGGTTGGGCACGTTGACGATCAGCGCGTAGTTGTCGGCCAGGACCAGTGTATTTTTTGCTCCTTTGGTTTCCGCTTGCTTCACCGCATTTTCCAACCGCCCGATATCCTGCGCACTCATGGAGATGTTCCGGTCGCGCAACCGCTCGCTGGCGTGTGCGGAAAACCGTACCTCCTGCTGCGCCGAAATGCGTTCGGCCAGAATCTGCTGAAACGGCGTCTGCCCGGCCTCCTGGGTGGCGGCGACGGACGTCGTCTGGCGTGCCTGGGCCTTGCGTCCGCTGAGCACGTCGGGGGTGAATTGCGTGTAGATCCGATTCATCGCTTAGCTTCCTTGCATCACTTCCATGATGTCGCCCATGGTCACTTGCTGCGAACCGATATGCAGCACCGGCGTACCGGAATCGAAGGAAACACCGGTCACGATGCCGCTGATCAGCGTCGTAGCGGTCACGCTGTTGCCGTCGGCGTCCTCGGCCGTAACGGTGAACGTGTACTCGCCGGCGTCCATGGGGCTACCGTCGTTGTTGAGTCCATCCCAGGATAGAACCTGCAATCCTTCTTCGAGATTGTTCTTGGTGATCGAGCGCACGGCCTTGTCGTTGGCGTCGTAGATGGTGATCGTCACGACCTGCGCGTCGCCTTGCAGATCGAACGAAAATTCGGCGTCGTCTTCATCGTCGGTCAGATTGATCGTGTCGCCGGCCGCCCGGATTTCCTTGCCGATCAACGAAACGGATTGCGCATTGTTGATGCTGGCTTGGTAAAGCTGCAGCGTTTCCAGATTGGTGTTGGCGCTGCGCAGTTCCTCGACCGTCGTCAGTTGCGACAACTGGCTGAGAAACTGTTGGTTGTCCATCGGATCCAGCGGATCCTGGTACTGCATTTCGGTCATCAGCAGTTCCAGAAAAACCTCTTCGGTCATCAGATCGGACGTACTGCTCGTCGACGTGGTCGTCGTTTCGTATCCGACTGAAGTGGTTCCCGCCAGATCGGCTGAAGTTATGACACTCAACGTATACCTCCACTTCCGTTCGCTAAGCCAGAATGCTCAGGTTGCCCGCCAAACCGGATACCCGATACGTGGCGGCCGGACGTTCCGCCACCACCTGGGAGCGCGGTTGCTCCACGGATGAGTTGGCGTTGCGTTCGGCGCGACCGTCGGCGGTCCGGTCGAAAGCGAACCGGCTTTGCTGGTGTTGATCCACGGCCTGCTCGGCAACGTCGAACTGATCCAGTTGCATTCCCTGCTGAGCAAGCTGCTGTTTGAGATCGGGCAGATGTTCCATCAGAACCTGACGCACCTGACCGCTCTCCACCACTGCCTGGGCGCGAACATGTTGTTGCTCGACGGTCACTTCCAATTTGACGCGGCCCAATTCGGGCGGATCCAGGCGCAACCGCATGGTGCCGCCGCCATCCGCGGCCCGGCGCACCATCTGCTGATTGACCATCCGCACCACGCGCTCGACGTTCTCGATCGTCACTTCGGTGGTCGCCGCGGGCGCCGCCGGTTTGACCGTCATCGCCTCGGCCTGCCGCGTGGCCATGGTGGCCGGATTGGCGGTCAGCGTCGGTTGAACGGTCGTGGTCGGCACAGCTTCCACGGTCGGCATCGCGGCCATCGGCTGATTGACGTTCGCCATCGGCTCGGCCTTCGCCTCGCTGTTGAAACTCGCCTGGGCAGCCGTCGGAACTTCCTGACGGGCTTGCACGGCCGGTGAGTTAGAACGAGCCGTCTGGCCGTCGATCGGCGGCGCATCGCCCTTGGTCACGGTTTGCCGCTCCGGCATCGTCGATGAGGCAATTTCTGCCGGTCGGTCACTGAAGTTTACCCGCTGGGAAACCGTTACCTGCGGCCGCTCGGTCATACCCTGTCGACTCTGCTTCACATCGTTGATCAGTTTGGCGGAACTATCCCTTAGTTGCAGGTCTGTGTACGGAACGACCTTGCGCGTCGACGTAGCCTGGGTTTCGATCGCCTGACTGTTGAGCGACAAGAGCACCGGATCGATCGCCTTGGCTTGCGTCGCCGTCGTCGCCTGCGCAACCACCGGTTTGGCCTGGTCGGCTTGAGCAATGATATGCGAAATAACTTTTTGCGCCACCTGGCTGACCTGGGGCTGGGCCGCGGTCGTTTCAACGTTTGCGTTCACCGGTTTAACCGCCTCGTTCGTGACGACGATCACCGGTTTCGCCCGCTGAACGGCCGGAGCGACCGACTGGGCTTCCTCCGCTTGGACCACCTTGTTTTCGCTTGTATTAACATGAACTTGAGCTTTAACAGTCTCATCCCGATTCACCGCTTGGGCCGGTTGATTCGGTTGGCGGATTTGCGATTGAGCCTCGGCTTTTTGCTGCGGCTGTTCCGTGGTGTTGGTCGCGGCGGTCGGCTTGGGATTTTCCACCTTTTGGTCGCTGTACGACGTCGAATTTTCCACCACTGTCGCCGGTGTCGACAACTGCGGTTCCGGCTGACTGACCGCCACGGGCATGGCCTGCAACATCACGTTAAACGCGGCGTTGGCGGCATTCTCCTTGGCGCTGTCGGTCCGTCCGGACTGATACGACATGTTCGCTTTGTTGTTGTTACTTAGTATTTCAGTAATATTAAGCACTGCATTTTCACCTCCCTTCTCTTGGAATTTCGTGGATACATTCATCCTGTTTTTCACCTCAAAATTCGCCAACCTTGACGGCCATTAACGGCTCAAGGGTGATTTCGCGGTGAGATGTATTGCGGCGTTCATGCCAACTTCAACGGATGGATACGAAATGAAGGGATGATTGTGTGCGGCCCGGGAACGCGCTTCTATCTATTTGACATTACTTCACATTTTTGTTTAGCAATTTTGTGGAAATGGAGGCGGCCGTGGCCGGATCCATGCGCACGAGCAACGCGCTGACCGATTTCTGCTTCATGCGGGCAAGAACGGCCAGGCGCATGTCTTCGTCCAGTTTTTCCAGCACGGGCACCAGTTCATCCGGGCGCATCGCCTCGTAGATTTTGACCAGGCGGGTAACCTTTTTCACCATGATTTCATCTTCTTTCGCCAGGCGCTTGTCGATATCCGCCCGCAAGGTCTCCAGTTGGACGATTTCCTTTTTCACTTCCTCGCGCAACGTTTCCAGATCGCCCTGTTCCTGCTGAATCTGCTGACGCAGCAACTGCAAATAGGCCAGATGCTCGTCCTCCGGGGTCGGTTTGGTGTCGAGTTCCGGTTCCTGCACCGCGGCGGCGCCGTCTTCGGCCATGGGCGCCGGCGTCGGCTCCTCGTCGTCGGTCAGTGCCTGCTTCAATCCCTGGAGCGGCGGCGTGGGACTGGCCGCTTCCGGGCTTTGCTCGTCCTGCCCCCGCGATGGCGTGACCATAATGCCGACGATCAACACCATACTGATGACGATTATCGTCGTGGCGAAAATGCCCCATTGTTTGAGCTCGAAACGTTTCATCTCGTCACTCCTCGGCCTCTTCCTGCCGTTGCGCCCGCAGGAAACGGTTGAGCGCTATTTCCATTACTGCCTTTTCCTGCTCGCGATTCTCCTCGTAGTCGCGGCGGGCGAGAAACTTGTCCCGCAGGCGGTCGATCACCTGCCGGTCCCGCGAGACGGCCAGGTATTCGCGCCGCTTTTCAGCCAGGCGCTCGCGCACGTCGACTTCCTCCAACTGCGCGAAACCCTGCTTTTCGTGCAAGGCATTGATGTAGTACATCGCCTGTTGCAGGTCCTCGGCCCGCATACCGTCGCGCAGGTTCAGATCGACGCGCCGATGCTCGGCCAGAATGTTCTCATCGATGTCCCGGCGGTCCTGCCGCAGGCGCGTCAACTCGGCCTGCAACTCGCCCAATTCGCGCTTGACCTTCTCCTCCAGCAAGTGCCGAACGCGCCAAACCGCCTCCAACCGAAATTGCCTGCGCGCCATGATCACAACCTCGGCGGATGTTTGCGGAAGATTTGCGCGATGCCCACCAGCGTATCGTGCATGGTCACGCGCTCGGCGATGCCCTGCCGCAGGAAAGCCCGCAGGTCCTCGATCACCTCGATGGCGTAATCGATGCGCGGGTTGGCCCCTTTTTCGTACGCGCCGATGTTGATCAAATCCTCCGCCTGGCTATAGATCGCCAGAATTTCCCGCAGCCAGCCGGCCCATTGCATCTGTTGCGGCTGCACGACGTCGGGCATGACGCGGCTGGCGCTGTTGAGAATATCGATCGCCGGATAATGGTTGCGCGCGGCCATTTCGCGCGAAAGTATGACGTGGCCGTCGAGGATCGAACGCGCGGCGTCGCCGATCGGATCGTTGATGTCGTCGGCCTCGACCAACACCGAGTAGATGCCGGTGATCGAACCGCCCGCCGCGTCGTTGCCCACCCGTTCCAGCAGCGAGGGCATCATCGCGAAGACGCTGGGCGTGTAGCCTTTGCTTGTCGGCGGCTCGCCGATCGCCAGACCGATTTCCCGCCGCGCCATCGCCATGCGCGTCAGGCTGTCCATCATGAACAGCACGTCGGCGCCGCGCGCCCGGAAATACTCGGCCATCGTCGTGGCCAGGTAACCGGCGCGCACGCGGGTCAGCGCCGTGCGGTCGGAGGTCGCGCACACCACCACGCTGCGCTTGAGCCCTTCGGCGCCCAGGTCGCGTTCGAGAAACTCACGCACCTCGCGGCCGCGCTCGCCGATCAGCGCGATGACGTTCACCGAGGCGCTCGTGTTGCGCGCGATCATCCCCAGCAGCACGCTCTTGCCCACGCCCGAACCGGCGAAGATGCCGACCTTCTGCCCCTTGCCCACGGTCAGCAGACCGTTGAGCGAACGCACGCCCAAATCGAGCGATTCGCTGATGCGCCGGCGGCGGACCGGATTGAGCGGCTGACCGTACAACGGCAATTCGTCGGAACCGAATATCGGCGCTCCGCCATCCAGCGGATTGCCCAGGCCGTCGATCACCCGGCCGAGAAATTCCTCGCCGACCGGCACGGTGGCGCTGCGCCGTACTTTTTCCACCCGCGATTTGGGACTGATGTCGTGGATCGCCTCCAGCGGCATCAGTTGCACCGTATCGTCGTTGAAGCCGACCACCTCGGCGGTCACCGGCTCGCCCTCCGAACCGTCGCTCATGCGCGGAAAAATGTTGCACACGCCGCCCACCGGGCTGCGCGGTCCGGTTGCTTCGATGAGCAGCCCCACCACGCGCCGCACGTAGCCGTTGACGCTGAAGGTCTCGGTGTTTTCCAGCGTCTTGAAAAACGGCTGCCAATCGTAGGGCGCTTCGTTGAACACGTTATTCCCCGATTTTCGCCACGCGTTCCAGCGCCGTGGCCAGCGAAGCATCGACGAAGCCCTGCGGCGTTTCGACGATGCACCCGCCCGGCTCGACGGCCGGATCGGCGATCAGCGTCACCAGTTCGGCGTTCTTCGCGCGCTGCCAGTGCGTTTCGCTTTGCTTGATCATTTCGTATTCGTTGGGATTGATGCGGATCGTCGTTTCCCAACGGTCGTCGACTTCCTTGAGTGCGGCTTTGACCACGCGTTGCAGCACTTCGTCGTCCTCGTCCAGCGTGGTGCGAATGACCTTCTCGGCGATCAGGAGCACCAGGCGGATGATTTCCGGCTCCATGGCCGCCAACGTTTCCAGCAGCAGATGGTTGAAGTGCTCGACGAGCACGACGAAATTTTCCACGCTGGGCAACGCCTTGGCCAGGCCCATCTCGATGCCCGCCGATTCACCCTTGTTGAAGCCCTGCTCGTAGGCGCGGCGCTCGATGGCCGCGGCCTTCTGTTTCGCATCGGCGATCAGTTGCTTGTCCTTGTCCTGCTGATCGAACGAGGGAAACGCCAGGTTCTGCACGTTTTGTATCGGCTTATGTTTCGGATTGTCGCCCACGGGCACCTCGCGTTAGACGAACTGTTCCTCGCCGCCGCGGCCGGAGACGACGATCTTGCCTTCCTGCTCCAGACGCCGCGCGACGCGTACGATCATCTGCTGCGCTTTTTCCACGTCGGAGATGCGCACCGGGCCGCGCGCCTCCATGTCTTCCTGGATCATTTCCGAAGCGCGGGCGGAAATGTTGTTGAAGATTTTCTGCTTCACGTCTTCGCTGGCCATCTTCAGCGAAATGGCCAGGTCGTCGTTGCTGACTTCCTTGAGAATCATCTGAATGCCGCGATCGTCGACGCTGAGCAGGTCTTCGAACACGAACATGTGCTGACCGATTTCCTCGGCCAGATCGGCGTTTTCTTCCTCGATCTTGCTCATGATCTCGTTGGCGATGGACTTTTTCATCGAGTTGAGAATTTCCGCCGCCGGTTTGACGCCGCCGGTCGACTCGGCCACGTCGATGCTGAAGGTCGACAGCTCGCGCCCCAGCGCCTCAACCACTTCCTCGAGCGCGCCGGGCAGCACGGTGTCCATCTGCGCGATGCGCAAGACGACCTCGTACTGCAAATCCTCCGGCAACCGCGCGATGATTTCCGACGTGGTGGTCGGCGGCAACTGCGAGAGGATGAACGCGATCGTCTGCGGGTGTTCTTTCTTGATCAGGTTGAACACCGTGCGCGGATCGTAGCGGCGAATCTGGTCGAGGCGTTCCTCGACTTCCAAGCGCGTCAACATGGTTTGGCCGCGCGATTCGCCCATGGCCGTGTTGACCACGCTTTCGATGAAGTCGCGGCCCATGGTGCTCATGTAGCCTTCCTGGGCGATACGCTCGTTGAATTCGTTGAGCACGCTTTCCATCACCTCGGGCGTGATGTCGCCCATGCGGGGGATGGTGGTGACGATCAAACGGATTTCATCGTCGCCCAGGCTCCTGAACACATCGGCGCTGATCTCTTCCCCGAGGAACATCAGCAATGCGGCGGCTTTTTCCGCGCCGTTGAGTCTTCGTTTTACTCCGACCATTTCCTCAGACATGGTCCGCTCCTTTGCTTAGTCTTCTTTGAGCCACTTGCGCACCATCAGGGTCACCGCGTTGCGGTCCATGGCGGCGGTCTCCAGCAAGCTCGAACGTTGTTGCTCCAGCTTGCGCATCCGCTCGTGCAGATCGGCGTGTTCGGCCTTAGGCGCCTCGCCGGGCGCGCCCTCGCCGCCGGCCATCTGCGCTTCCAACTCACCGACGGTCGCGCCGCGCAACATCCCGGCCGGGATGCCCAACTCGGCTTCGAGGCCCGGTTCGGCGGTCAACCAACGCACCAGCGGCCGCACCACGAACATCAGGAACAACAGCACGCCGATGATCGCCATCGCATAGTTGAGGATCTGCAGGTAGAAGCCGGTTTTGTCCATTTTCAGCGCCGCCTCGTCGCCCAGTCCTTCGGGCGCAAAGGCGATGTTGGCCACCTCGATCTGGTCGCCGCGTTGTTGGGTGAAGCCCACCGCTTTCTTGATGATCTCGGTGTAGGTGTTCATCTCGTCGTCGGTGCGCGGCACGTAGGTGCGCTCGGCCTTGCCTTCGGCGTTTTCCTTTTCCTGATAGGAACCGTCGATCAGCACGGCCACCGACAGCTTCTTGATCGTTCCGCCCAACTGGGTGATGGTCGAGGTCGTGCGCGAGATTTCATAATTGATCGTTTCCTGCCGTTTCTCGCCGCTGCTTTGCTGGCTCTTGCCCTCTTCGTAAGCGGTTTCCGGCAGGTTGGATTCCGCGCCCGGGAAGGCGGCGGTGTTGCTTTCCTTGTCCTCGTTCTTGCTGGTGACAACCTGCTCGGAACGCACGACCTGGCCTTCCGGATCGTACACTTCCTGCACCTTCTGGATCTGCTGGTCGTTGAGTTCGACGGTCACCTTGGCCGCCACTTTTTCCGGCCCGATCGACCGCGCCAGCAAGCTGACGATGCGCTGCTCGTATTGGCGCTCCATGCCGTGCGCCGTATCGGTAAGCGAGCCGCCGCCCGCCTCGTCCTGCTTTTTCGAAAGCACGCGGCCTTTCGAATCGATGACCGTCACGTTGTTCGGGTCCAGCCCCTCGACGCTGGAACTGATCAAAAAGACGATGCCGTTGATCTGCTCGTCGCTGAGTCGGCCGTTGGCGGCCAGCTTGACGACGATCGAGGCGGTCGTGTCTTTGCGATCCTGCTCGAAGAGTTTTTCCTCCGGCATCACCAGGTGCACCCGGCAGCCTTCGACGACGTCGATCTGCTGAATCGTGCGCGCCAACTCGCCCTGCATCGCCCGCAGGTAGGCCACGCGCATCTGAAAGTCGGTCATCCCCAATGATTTGCGGTCGAACAACTCGAAGCCGACGCCGCCGCCGGTCGGCAAACCGGCGTTGGCCAGCGACATGCGCACCTCGTAATAGTCCCCCGCCGGCACCGAAACCGCCGTGCCGCCGCGCGAGATCTGATACTGAATCTTGTTGTCCTTGAGATGCGTGACGATCGAGTTGGCGTCTTCGGCCGACAGATCGGTATACAGGATTCGGTATTCCGGCTGCCCGGCCCAGTAAACCAATCCCATAAACGACGCAAAGAGGATGGTAAAAATCAGCAGGAAACTAATTTTTTTACCCAGCGACAACTGAGTAAACATGCCCCGCAATTGGCGGAACGAATCGCCGATCGATGCCATCTGCACCCTTCCCTTTCATTTGGACGGACGATAGGGATTTACACAGACATCCGCATTATTTCATTGTACGCACTGATGATCTTGTCGCGGATCTCCATCAGCATCTTGAAGGAGATGTCCGCTTTCTGCAGGGCCAGCATGGCCTCATGAATGTTGGTCGCTTTGCCCGCGGCCAGTTCGAGGACCTGCCGGTCCGCGTCTTTCTCCAGGCCGCTGACTTCCGCGATCGCCTTCTTGAGGACCTCGTTGAAACTGGGGCCCTGCTCCTCGCCCTCGGCTTTCTTCACCGCCGTCTGCGGCTTGGGCTGCAGCACTTCGAGGGCGCGGAGTTTTGCGTCAAGTGTGATGTCTTTCATCACCTACTCCTACCGACCAAGGCCAAGCGCCTGTTTGGCCATGTTCTTGGCCGTCTGCATCGCGGCCAAGTTCGCTTCGTAACTGCGCGCCGCATTCATTAAATCGGTCATTTCCTCGACGAGGTTGATGTTGGGCATCGCCACGAAGCCGCGCGCGTCCGCGTCCGGGTGATCCGGATCGTAGACCATGAGCGGATCGCGGCTGTCGTCGGCCACTTTGTCCACGGCCACGCCGTACAGCTTGCGCTGCTCGTCGAGGGAATTCTGGAAATCGTTGCCGATTTCCACCGATTCGAAAACCGGCGCCATGCGGCGATAGGGTTCTCCTCCCGGCCCCTTGGTGGTGTTGATGTTGGCCAGGTTGCTCGAAACGATCTGCATGCGCAGACGCTGGGCCTGCAAACCGCTCGAAGCAATTTCCATGACATTCATGAGGGCCATGCTCGTCTCCTTCTCGGGTCACAGATGGCTTGTCCGTCCGTACCCCGGAAGTAGCAATCATGATGCCAATCGTCCCGTCTGAGCATTTGAGAGCCTATCGCTATGATTTTACAACCTTTTTCCTCAGGCGAGTTTTTCCGCTCCTCGCCCGGCATGGGAAAAGTCTGCCCCTTAATCGGTAACACTGTCCCCCCCTTTCGGGAAATCAAAGCCCTCGAGGGCATATTCATTGAGCTTGTTGCGTAGCGTGCGGATCGAAATTCCGAGCACCTCGGCCGTCTTGGTGCGGTTGCCGCCCTGCTCGGCCAGCGCGGCCAGAATGGTGCGACGCTCCACATCGCGCAGGTTGCGGCCGGAAAAATCGCCGCTCGCCGTCGCCGCTTTGGCTTCGCCGAGCTTGCCTTCGAGCGCCAGGTGCTCCAAGTCGATCGGCTCGTCGCCGGCCAGCAACGCGGCCCGTTCGACCACGTTGCGCAATTCGCGCACGTTGCCCTTCCACGGATGACGCTGGATGGCGTCGCGCGCTTCGGGGCTGATCTGCCGACTCTCGCCGAACATATCCAGGAAAAAGTCGACCAGCGGATCGATGTCCTCCGGGCGTTCGCGCAACGGCGGCAGTTCCAGCGGAATCACCGCGAGGCGGTAGTACAGGTCCTCGCGGAAATCGCCCTTCTCGACCAGCCCGCGCAGATCGGCGTTGGTCGTGGCGACCACGCGAATGTCGATGGGAATGGGCATGCCGCCGCCGACGCGGTCGATCTTGCGTTCCTGCAGCACGCGCAGCAGCTTGGCTTGCAAGGGCATGGCCATTTCGCCGATTTCGTCGAGCAAGAGCGTGCCTTTATCGGCCAGTTCGAACTTGCCTTCCTTTTTCGCCGCCGCGCCGGTAAAGGCGCCTTTTTCGTGGCCGAACAGTTCGCTTTCCAGCAGATGTTCGGGCAGGGCCGCGCAGTTGACGGCGATGAACGGTCCGCCGGCGCGCTTGCTTTCCTCGTGCACCAGGCGCGCGACGACCTCTTTGCCGGTGCCGCTTTCGCCCTGGATCAAAATGGTCGCGTCGGACTTGGCGACCCGGCGCGCGATCTTGAGCAACTTGAGCATCCGCGGATTGCGGGTGACGATTTGCAGTTGTTCGCCGCGGGCGTCGCGGATCGAGCCGGTCGGTTCGTCGATGTCGGCCAGGCAATCGTTGATCGCCTGCTCGAGCACCTCGACCGAAAACGGCTTCACTACGTAATCGGCCGCGCCGTGCTTCATCGCCTCGACCGCCCCGGCGATCGTGCCGTAACCGGTAATGACCAGCACGGGCATCTCCGGAAAACGTTCGCGCGTATTGCGCAGCAGGTCCATGCCGTCCATCTGCGGCATCTTCACGTCGGTGACCAGCATGCGATAGGCGCGCTTGCCCAGCAGATCCAGCGCCTGGCGGCCGTTTTCGGCCAGATCGACCGCATAACCCATGCGGCCGATGGACATGCCCAGCGCCTCGCGCATCGAGGGATCGTCATCGGCGACCAGCATCCATTCCTTGCCCGTGGCCATCGTGTCTCCTACTCCCGCAACGTAATGATAAACGTGGTTCCTTCGCCGACGGCGCTTTCCACGCCGATCGATCCGCCGTGCGCCTTGACGATGTTATGCACCAGCGCCAGCCCCAGGCCGGTGCCGCGATCCTTGGTCGTGAAGAACGGATGAAACACGCGCTCGCGCACCTCGCCGCTCATCCCCACGCCGGTGTCGGCCACCGAAAACGCGACCGCCGCGCCGTTGCCGGTTTCGCCCCCGCGCCGGCTGGCGATGGTCAGGCGGCCGCCTTCGGGCATCGCCTGCACCGCGTTGAGAATCAGGTTGAGCAGCACCTGCCGCCACAACTCCGGGTCCACGCGCATGAACGAAGCGTCGGGCGCCAATTCGCGCACGACTTCGATCTTCTGCCGCGTCAGTTGATGCTCCAGATCGCTCAGCGTCTTGTCGACCAGCTCCTGCATGTCGGTCGACTCCATCACCGGATCGGCGCCCTTGGCGAACGACAGCAGATTGCCGATGACGTAATTGAGGCCCTTGATGCCTTCCTGCACCTTGCGCGCCAGGTCGGCGTGTTCCGGCTGATCGGCCAGGTCGCGCTTGAGCATGCTGGCGAACAGTTCGATCGAGCCCATCGGGTTGCGGATCTCATGGACGATCTGCACGGCCATTTCGCCCATCGCCGCCAGCCGGTCGGTGCGCAACGCTTCGCGCCGCCGGGTGACCTGCCCGGTAACGTCCTCGGCCAGCAGAATCATGCCCGCGCCCTGCTCGCTGACGCCGCGCATCTCGTACGTGGACACGCGCAGGACCAACGGATGCGGCGCGTCGGCATCGCCGATCTCGGTTTCGGGAATCAAGGTCGTCGAATGCAAGAGGTCCCCCAACCCCGGCATCCCCTGGAAACGGAGGGAAAACAACTGTTCCATATCCTGGCCGACGATTTGCTCCTGGTCACAGCCGAACAAAGATTGTGCCGCATGGTTCAGCCGGACCACCTGGCCCTTTCCGTCGAAAACCACCACCGCGAGGTGGAGGCTTTCCAACACATCCGTCAACTGATCGCTCACCCGCTGGGTGGTTTTCAATTGCACGGACAATTCCTCGTTCTTTTTTTCCAGCTCGAGATTGAGCTGATCGACCCGCTCCTGCAGGTCGTTGTACGCCTTCTCGATGGCCTTGCTGGTCAGCGTGAATTTCTCAAACGCCTCGATCAGCAGGTCCGGATCGATATCGGTACGAGCGGCCCTTTTTTCGGGGTCCGTCATGGCAAAGTCTCCCAGTCCGGTGTATCGCCAAAGCGTGTCTTGTTTTTCTGCCGCCACACCAAGAAATCATTATAAGACCATTCGCCGCGCGGCCAAAACCATTTCGGTTGCGCCGTTTCACCGGTCTGTTCGGATTCGGTCAGTTTCTCGCCGGCGGCAAGGATGGCCTGCGAGCGGCGAATCTTCGCCATATAGACCAACCGATCGTCCGACGGCGCCAGTTTCAGATAGAGATCGAAATTGTTGCGCGCCTCCTGGTACCGCTTTGCGCGATACAACGCGTCGCCCAAATGGAAAAAGACTTCGGCCCGTTTGGAATTGAGGCCATCGTTTTCGTTGGGCGGACCGTATAAGTTGGCCGCGTTGCTCAGGCTTTCGGTCGCCGCTTCGGGCGCGTTGTCCTTCAGCAGAATCAGCCCCATCTCCTGGGCCAACGTGGCCTTTTCAAACGGATCGACCGCCTCCGCGCCGGCCAGCGCCAGTTGGCGTAGCGCGCGCCGCAAAAAGCCCCGGTCGCTGTCCAGCCGGGCCCACAGCAGATGCGCCTCATGCCGCAACGGATCGAGCGTTTCTTGTTTTTTCTTTTCGGTGGCCTCCAGCAGCGCACGGCACTGGGCGATGGCTTTTTTGTCATCGCCGCGCAGGGCGTAAGCCTTGGCGCGAAACATCATTGCCTGCGTCGGATAGGCTTCGGCCAACGGGTTTTCCCGGGCGATCGACAAGAGCGTGTCGGCCAGTAAATTCTGGTTCAACAGTTCGCCCAGATCTTTGTACATGGCCTGGGGCATGGCCGGCACATCCAGGTACTGCCGGTAACGGATAAAGACCTTGGCGATGTACATCGGATCGTCGCGCTTGGCGGCCATGATCATCGAGAACGCGCTGAGCATCATGTTCAACGCGTTGCTGGCGTAGACCACGTCTTCCGGATTGTCGAAGACATCCATCAGATCCTCGATCGCCGCCAGCGGCCGTCCGATCGTCAGGTAGTACCGTCCCAACAGCAACGCGGCGATCTGGTTAAGCTCGCGAAAATCGTTCTGGTCGCGGACATCGCGCAGCAGCTTCTCGGTCTCCTCGTCGGCCTTGTCGGGAAAGGCGAGCAGGCGCAGTTCGGCCAGGTGGAACTTGGCTTTGACGCCGGCGAAGGTGTCGGGATTTTTGTTCACCAGATCGAGGTAGCGCTCCAACGCGTCCTTGTACTGCTGATTGCGCTGCGCGTTTTCGGCGATATACAACGAGCTGGTCGGGGCGTCATCGCCGTTGGGAAAGCGCTTGAGATAGATCTCGAACGCCGTCATCGCCCGCTCGTATTTCTTGTGCACCAGGAGCACTTCGCCCAAGGTGAACAACTCGTAGTCCTCGAGGAATTCCAGATCCTCCGGCCAGTTGATCGACCGCTCGAACACCGCCAACGCATCCTTGTAGCGCTGCATACGGTATTGCGCGATGGCCAGACCCAGGGAAGCGTGGTAGATGATCTGCGCATCCTTCGCGGTTTTGAGCACCTCTTCGGCCATTTTTTCCGAGTCACGCAATTCGCCGGCGCGCAACTGCGACATGATCAAGCCCAACCGCGCATGATCGGCCAGCGGATCGCCCGGGTACCAGTCGATCAGCAGGCCGTACTCCGCTTCCGCATCATAGACAAAACCTTGACGGTCGTTGAGCGTGGCCAGGCGGAACAGCACCAGCGGTTGGTTTTCCCAACGCGGGTAACGACGGGCGAGCATGTCGTAAATCGGCTTGGCGTATTTGTACTGAAACACCGGCACATCCAAGCCGATGCGGAAATAGCATTCGGCGACCAATAGGTGAAACGCCGGCACCGACCACAACGCCGGATGCCGTAAGGCCATCAAAAACGCATCGTTTAGCGCCTGCACCGGTTGATCGTCGTGCAGCATGGTGGTGACCTGGGCGAATCCGGCTTCGCGAATGATCGCCGCGGTTTCGGCGGGCAGAACGATTTCATGGAAGACGGTTTCGAACGCGAGCAGCTTGCGGTCCTGCTGAGGCGGCATGTTCTGCGCGGCGGCAAAGGTCGGCAAGAGAATCGCCGCGCAAACGATCAGCAGCGTCAAATTAATGCGAATTTTTGCCTTAATCCGGGTCAAACCGCATGCCTTCCTTCACATGAACCACGTCGTTTCTTTCTATAGCAAGGTATATGCCGAGAAGCCGGAAAAAGCAAAAGCTATATTTACTTGATTTTTCATAAGTTTTTCTCAGCAATCGTCCGCCCGAGCCGCGCCGGCTCGTCATTTTCTTGACGCTTCCATGATTAACAGTAATGCCGTCAGGAGGAAAATAGTCAAAAAAAGGTCAAATCGTCTCACCGACCGTCGGCCGGGAAAGCGAGGTCGTCAGTCGGTGTTGAAGTCCAGGTCCTTCTTTTTGATCTTTTCGACCAGGGTGGTGCGCTTGAGGCCCAGGAGCTTGGCGGCGAGATTTTTATTGCCTCGCGCCTTGGTCATCGCGGCGAGAATCAACCGGTTTTCAAAATCGTTGACCATGGTGTTGAAGTCCAGACCATCGTCGGGAATCTCCACCGTGTGGCCCATCACCTTCACCGCGCTGCGCTGGAATTTTTCCGGCAGATCGTCGAGTTTGATTTCGCCGATTTCGTTGAGAATGACCAACCGTTCGATCAGGTTTTCCAACTCGCGGACGTTGCCCGGCCAATCGTAGGTCTGGAAAGCGTCGATTACCTCGATGCTCAGCGGCTTAATTTTGCGCTGCTTCTGGCGGCAGAACAGCTCGAGGAAATAGTTGGCCAGCAGCACGATGTCGTCGGTGCGCTCGCGTAGCGCCGGAATGTGAATGGGAATGACGCTCAACCGGTAATACAGGTCCTCGCGAAACAGGCGTTCGGCCACGCGCAGTTCCAGATCCTGGTTGGTGGCGGCGATAATGCGCACGTCGACCTTGCGCGTTTTGTTCGACCCGACCGGCTCAAACTCCTGCTCCTGAATCACGCGCAGCACCTTGACCTGCAACGAAGGACTCATGTCGCCGATTTCGTCGAGAAACAACGTGCCGCCGTTGGCCGCTTCGAAGCGCCCGATGCGGTTGGTCGTCGCGCCGGTAAACGCGCCTTTGACGTGCCCGAACAATTCGCTTTCCAGCAGCGTCTCGGGAATGGCGCCGCAGTTGACCGGAATCAGGTACCGCTCTTTGCGGTTGGAGTTGTAGTGGATCGCCCGCGCGACCAACTCCTTGCCGGTGCCCGAATCACCCTGAATCAACACGGTGGAATCGGAATCGGCCACCTTTTCGATCAACCGGAAGACGTCCTGCATCGGCTTGGAGTCGCCGATGATGTTTTCGAAACGATACTTGCGTTTGAGCTGCTTTTTAAGCGTGACGTTTTCGCTCTGCAGCACCTGGTATTCGATCGCCCGCTTGATGACCAGCCGGATTTCATCGAGCTCGTAGGGCTTGGAAACGTAGTCGAACGCGCCGAGCTTCATCGCCTGAATGGCGCTGCTGGTGGACGCGTAACCGGTGATGACGATGCCCATGGTCGCCGGCGAAATCGCCTTGACCTCGCGCAGCAGATCGAGCCCGTCCATCTTCGGCATTTTCAGATCGGTGATCAACACGTCGTAGGGATTGACCTGGAACATCTCCAGCGCCGCCATGCCGTCGGCCGATTCGTCCACCTCGAATCCCTCCAGACGCAGAAAACGGCTCAACGCCTCGCGCCCGGTCCTTTCGTCGTCGGCGATCAGTATGCGATTGCTCACTTGTTACCGCCCGCTTGGATGGCTTCTTTGTTGCGGCGAAGCAACATGCGTTGGACATCGAAAACGCGTTTGACGATCCGGTCGCGATCGCTCGAATCCAGATCGACGAATTTTACGGCGACGCGATTGGTCTTCTCGCTGTTCCAGGCCGGGTCCTGCTTGTCGACGCGCAGCACCTCGGCCAGCGTGATGATCGGCCGCGGCGGATAGGTCTGCAGGACGAACTCAAGGCGGATGACATCGCCGGCCGCGAACGTTTCGTCGCTGGGAAAGCGGATGCCCGTGGCGCTCATGTCCACCGGCTCGGGGGCGCCCCAGTTGTTTTCCACGTCTTTTTCCATCAGGTACATCATGATGGCGTCCAGCTTGGCTTCCAACGCCCGTAGCGCGGTGAGGACATTCTGGTTGGGCAGCTCGACGTGCTCGCGCATATCCTTGGCCATGCGCTCGGAGTGATAGACCGAATCGTCCAACCCCGACGTCAGGCGCTCCAAGGCGATTTGATCGAGCACCGCCTGTTTGGCTTCCTCGCTGATTCGGACCACCCGAAGGCGCACGAAATCACGCACACGCACATCCTGGCGTTCCTTTTTGCTGTTCATGATGCCTCCACATCAAGCCAAATCGTTTGACAATGATGGGAGGGAGGTTAGCAGAGCGTCGAAACGTTGACAAGGAAAAAATGCATTAGTTTCATTATATTGCAGCATTCAGACGAAAAACAACATTGCTTTGGAGGGCATAATGCTGTGATTTTTTTGAGGATATCCGTCAATCTTTTGTCAATTTTTCGCTATTTGAGGAAATTGTCGATGTCATCGCCCATGCGATTGCATAAGTTGACGAAAGCCTTGACGATATTGCCGTCGAATTGATACCAGGCGTTGCGTTCGATTTCCGCGATCGCCACATCGTGCGACAAGCCTTTGCGGTACACACGATCCGAGGTCATCGCGTCGTAGGCGTCGGCCAGGCTGACGATGCGCGCCAGGAACGGAATGTCGCGCTCTTTGAGCCCGTCGGGATAACCCCGGCCGTCCCAACGCTCGTGGTGATGGCGAATGATCGCTTTTTCGTGCGGCAGCATGCCCAGCGGTTCGAGGATCCGCGCCCCGATCACCGGGTGCTGTTTGATGATCTCGAATTCGTCGTTGGTCAGGCGCCCCTTCTTTTGCAGGATCGCGTCGGAAATGCCGATCTTGCCGATGTCGTGCAGCATCGAGGCGAACTGAATGATCTCCATTTCCTCGCGCGTGCAGCGAATTTCCTTGGCGATGACCAGTGAAATCTTGGTCACGCGTTCGGAGTGCCGCTGCGTGTAGTTGTCCTTGGCTTCAATGGTGGACACCAGCGAGCGCAGCGTGTTGACCAGGTTGGAATAGATCGTTTCGTACAGCGCGTTGTTTTCGATCACCAGGCTGGCTTTTTTCAGCAGCATGGAGATGAACGTGATGTCAGTTTCCTGGAACGCGTCTTCCAGCCGCTTGTCCTCGATCGACAGCGCGCCGAAGTTCTCGCCGCGCACGAATAGTGGCGCCAGCAACAGCGACTCCACCTCGCGTTCGACCGGCAGCAGTACGGAAAACGGTTTGATGTGTTCGATCTCGCCAAAAACCATCGGCGCGCGATTGATGGTCAGCAGGTCGGCGAATTTGTTCTCCAGCCGGAACGAAGCCGGGCGCGTTTCGCCTTTGAAGGTCGAATAGGTGTTTTTCAGGTAGTAGGTTTTGGTGTCGCGATCGAACAGATAAAAGGCGCTGCTGGTCGCTTCCACGATCTTGCAGGCCAACTCGGTCAGGTTGAGAAACAGTTCGTCGACGCCCTCGATGTTGTCGAGCACTTCGTTGATCGAATACATCACCGACAGGTCGCGCACTTTGCGTTCCAGGCGCTGATACAATTCGGTATTGCCCGGCGCTCCCTCGGTCTCCACGACCTGTTTCTTTTTGCTGAACAGATCGGAGATCGTCTGCTCGACATAATCAAAGCGGAACGGCTTGGTGATGAAGTCCACCGCGCCCTTTTTCATCGCCTCGATGGCGACCTGCATGTCGGCATAGCCGGTGATCATGATGATGTTGGTATTGGGACGGAGTTCCTTGATCGCTTCCAGAAACTGGATCCCGTTCATATTGGGCATCATGATGTCGGAAACGACCACATCGTAGCTTTCGCTCTTGGCCCGGTCGAGGCCCTCGATTCCATCGGCGGCCCCGTCCACTTGATACCCTTTGTGTTTCAGATAAAGCGACAACGAACGGCGTACCGCTTCATCGTCCTCCACAATGAGTACTTTTTTTTCTTCCATTCCGGAACGCCTTCCCTTTACATCGATCAACTATTCAAAATCTTGCGCTTAAGTATCTTAAATTCTTGTTCGGTAATTGCGCCGTTTTTCCAAAGCTTAATCGCTTCTTTAATCTGCGAATAGGCCGGTTGATCCTCTTTCGGCTCTTCCTCCACCGGGCGATTGCTGGCAAATTGAAACGGAAACACTCGATCATGAAACCCACGCAACCGTTTCATATTATCCGTAATTTCCTGCTGCCGCTGCGCCAATTGCTTGTCGATTTCGGTTATCTTGTGTTCACCTTGCCGGCGATTGCGAGTCAGCTCTTCGATTTTGTTATACGCTTCCTCCAACTTGGCCAACAACTCTTCATTCAACCGCTTGAGATTGATCCGTTCGCTGGCGTTCTTCAATGTAAGCTTGATCTCATCCAATTGGAACGGTTTGGTGATGTAATCATAAACGCCGTCGTGAATGGCGGCAAGGGCCGTATCCAAACTGGCGTAGCCGGTGATGATAATGACGACGGTCAGATCGTTTTTATTTTTGGCGGCGCGCAAGACGGCCAGACCGTCGCTGCCGGGCATGGCCAGGTCGGTCAAAACGATATCAAAACTGTGTTGTTGAATCAGTTCGATCGCCCGTTCGCCGTCCTCGGCGATGAGCACCTCGTAGTCTTCCGCCTCCAGCGCTTTTTGCAGCAGATAGCGATACATTCGCTCATCGTCAACCACCAATACTTTAAGTCGAAGCGCTGTTGCCATCGTCTCGCCCCGTTATCGGCGAACCGTCAATACATTACAAAGATACCCTACCTTGGGCCTTTCCCCCAAAGCAGAGAAGATGTGCAAACTCTCTTGAAGCCGGTAAGAGTCTTGCCGTTACTCTTTCCGATAAGGCTCCAAGGCTTGTTCCTTAAACTTTTTAATCGCCTCGTCACCGGCGCGATCCAAGATATGTTTCTTCTTTCCTTCCGATGAGATTTCCACGACATCCTTCGGAAGATTGGCGTTTTCCTGGCCTGTTGGCACATTCTGCGGGCGCCGGGTCTTCAATTGACGATTGTACGTCTGGATGATGTTTTGAATCTGGTAAGAAGAAATGGTCATCTTCGTCGCACGCCTTTCGTCATATCGTACCAACACCTATCCTGGATATCGGTAAAAATGATGCCGCTCTTTAGAAAAGAATGTCGCTATTCGGAAAAATAAAACGACGATTCCAGCACCTGTTGCCATTGTTGCAGCAGGGGAGCCATCTCAAATTCCAAGATATCCGATAACAACACGTAATCACTGGATTCTTGACTCGCAAACAGCGCGCCGATCTGCTCGGCCGTCCGCCCGCCCAATTCCTGCAGGCGTCGTTCGTCGGGAACGGTTTCCAACAGGTTCTTCGAAAATTGCATAACTTCCGTTACGTACTCCAGAAAGACATGCAATTTGTCAAGAACCATGCCCAATACTTCGTTCCCGGTTTCCAATTCACCGAGGCGAAATTGTTCGACGCAGCGGATCATTTCCTCTTGCAGCATCTGTAACAATTCCAGGCCGTCCGCGACGGCCCGACGAATGATCGTCTGCCCTTGCTCGATCACGATCTCGATCGTTTGGCCGGTTAAGCCATAGGGCGGAAACGCCTCGTCCGGCTCGGGAAACTCGATCAAATTGCCGTCAAGCAACACCTGCGAGATGATTCCCTGCCCTTGCAGATCATGTTGGTTAATCATGTCGAACAATTCACTCATCGTTGCGGGTGTTTTATCGGGAACAAAGGGTTGTCCATTGACTAAAATATTCATCTATCTTCGTTTCTCATACGGTTATCGTTGCCGCCGACGGCAATTTGACCCGGAACGTCACGCCCGCGGCATCGTTGTTGGACACCTGAATCGAAGCATTGAGCTTCATGACGATCGAGTGCACCACCGCCAGCCCGAGCCCCTTGGTGCGTCCTTCGAAAAACGACAAGGGACCGCTAAAGGAATAAAACGGTTCGAACAAATGTTCAACCAGGCTCATCGGAATTTGCTCGCCGTCATCGACGACCTCGATCACCGCGCAATCGTCGGCGTCCATAAAGGACCGAATGACGATCGTGCCGCTTTTGGGCATCGATTCGCGCGCGCTCATCAACAATTGCAACACGACCTGCTGCAACTGCCCCACATCGAACTCGATGGCGATTTCGGGCTCGATCTCCCGCACGATTTTGATCTGCTGCTTGTCGAAACGCCGCTCGACCAAGGTGATGACCTGATCGACCATCTCCTCGATTGTGATGTGCTCGATCTGGTTGGGCGGACGTCGCGAGAAGGTCAGCAGATCGCCGATGATCTTCTTGGCGCGCTCGCTGACCTCGAAGACGACCTCCACCGTTTTGCGGTAGTCGTCCATCTCCTCGGTCAGCTTAGCCAATTGCGCGAAGCCAAGGATGCCGCCGACCAGATTGTTGAATTCGTGCGCGACGCCGGCCGCCAGGTTGCCGATGACCGCCATCTTCTCGCTTTGCATCAACGCCAGGCGCATGTAGTGATCTTCGGTCTGATCGTAAATGAGCACCAGCGCCATGGCCTTGCCGTGCGGATCGTCCAAGGGAAACACGGCCACTTCCCAAACCCGGCTTTTTTCCGGATCCGAACCGCAGATGATTTCACCCAGCGGCACCGCGCGGCGCGTTTCCAGCACCTTGTCGATCGCATCGCCGATGCGCCGGCGCGCCTCTTCGCTACAGAAGGGAACGCGGCCGAACGAATGATTGAGCATTTCGTCGCGATGGAAATCCGAATGCGGCGGCATTTTGTTGATCGAGCGGATGATCAGATCGCCGTCCACAGTCATCAGACAAGCGGGAATGGTCTGTAAAATCGTGTCGGCATATCGGCGCAGGTAGTCGGAACGGCTGATTTCCTCGGCCAGCTTGGCGTTGGCGTCCTGCAGATCCTCGTTGGCGTTGCGCAGTTCGATGTTGGCGCGCGCCACTTCCTCCTGCAAACGCTTGTTGGCCGCGACCAAGCGTTTGCGCGATATTTCATCGCCGATCACCGCGCGCAACTGGTCGATGTCCCACGGCTTGGTCAGATAGCGATGCACGTGCCCCTGGTTGATCGCGTCGATCGCCGCGGCCAGGTCCTCGTGCGCCGTGGTCAGGATGCGCACCACGTCCGGGTAACGCTCGAAGATGTGCGTGAGCAATTCCACGCCGCTCATGCCGGGCATGCGCTGGTCGGAAACGACCACATCGACTTCCTGTTGCTCCAGCATCTTCAGCGCTTCGGCGCCCGATGACACGGCCAGCACGTTGTAATCCTCATTGAAGACGCGCCGGAGAATTGTCCGCGCGTTTTCTTCGTCGTCCACCACCAGCAGCGTGGCCGCCACCGGTTTGCCGACGTTCAACTCAGGTTGATTTTCGTTTTTATCCATTGTTTCGTCCTGTCGATGCCATCTTCGAGCGACACCCGCGGCCGCCAATTGAGCAGCCGTTGCGCCAATCGTGGATCGGCCTGAAGTTTCTGAATTTCCGCCTGCGGATGAATGTGCGGCACGTGCTCGATCCGCGCGGGATCGGCGCAGATGGATGCCGCCAGTTCGTTGATCGTCACGTCGCGGCCGGTGCCCGCGTTGAGCACCCGCCCGACCGCCTCGTCGGCCATTGCCGCGCGCACGGTGAACGCGGCGCAATCCTCGACGTAGAGCAGGTCGCGCGTTTGCGTGCCGTCGCCGTAAATGCGCAACGGTTGGCCGGTCAGTTCGTTGTACAGGAAAATCGAAACCACGCCGCCCTCGCCCGTGGACTTCTGGAACGGCCCGTAGGTGTTGAACGGCCGCAGCACCGCCGTGCGCATGCCGTAGGCGTGGTAATAGCTGATGGTCATGTGTTCGGCGGAAAGCTTGGCCCCCGCATAGGGCGAAGCGGGCACGGTCGGATGATTTTCGTCGATGCCCGCCGCATCGGTCGAGCGCGCATAGACCATGCAGGTGCTCATCAACACGAATGCCGCTCCGGCCCGGCGCGCCTGCTCCAGCAGATAGAAGGCGCCGGCCACGTCGGCCTCGAACACGCCGGCCGGTTCGTCGATCGATTCCTGCACGTTGATTTTCGCCGCCAGGTGCAACACCAGATCGAAGTCGTGTTCGGCGAACAGCTCACCGAGCAGCTCGCGATCGCCCACGTCGCCTTCGACCAGCGGCGCCAGATTGGAATCGCCCGCGAACTCCGCCAGGTTCTCGCGGCTGCCGTTTTCCAGGTTGTCGAGCACGACCACCCGCGGCGGCGCAAAGCGGTGCTCGCCGCTGCCGCCGGCCAGCAGTTCGCGCACGACCCAGCGCCCGATGAAGCCGGCGCCGCCGGTTACCAGCACCGCGCGCGGCGTCATGCGTTCTCCTCCGTTTTCGCCTCGGGCAAATGGAGATTCTGCGCCAGCAGCAAGTCGCGCAGCGCCTCTTTGCTCATGGGCTGCTCGCTGTCGCTGGTGTAGGTGGCCACCTTGATCGGCGTGCCCGTTTCGCGGCAGTTGGACGTGCCGATGTGCGGCCGGATCAAAAAGTAATCGCCCGCGTCGAAGGTTCGCGACGATTCCTCGAGCGTCACCAGTTCTTCGTACAGTTTTTCGCCGGCGCGCGGACCGACGATGCGCAGGTGTTCGTCGTCCACCGGCACGCCGTGCATGGACAAGAGCACCTCGGCCAGATCGACGATGCGGATGATCGGCATCTTGCGAATGAGCACCTCGCCGCCGTCGCACAGGCGCAGCGAGGCCATCAGCAACTCGATGCTGTCGGCGAGCGTGATGATGAAGCGGGTCATGCCCGCGTCGGTCACTTCGATCGGCAAACCGCTTTGGATGCGGTCCAGGAACGTGGGCACGACCGAGCCCGACGAACCCATCACGTTGCCGAAGCGCACCGAGGAAAACACCGTGTCGCGGCGGCCCTTGTAGAAATCGGCGGCGATCATCAATTTTTCGGCCATCAACTTGCTCGCGCCCATCGCGTTGGCCGGATTGACCGCCTTGTCGGTGCTGGTGAACACCACGCGCTTCACGTTGTGGTACAGCGCGACGTCGATCACGTTCTGCGTGCCGACGATGTTGGTCTTGATCGCCTCGAAGGGGTTGTACTCGCAGCTTTCCACGTGCTTGAGCGCCGCGAGGTGAAAGACGATGTCCACGTCTTCCATCGCGCGCTTGAGGCGTTCGGGATCGCGGGCGTCGCCGACGAAAAACCGCATGTTCGGCACGTCGCGCATGTGGTGGCGCATGAAATACTGCTTGTTCTCGTCGCGCGAAAACACGCGAATGGCGCGCGGTCGGTACGGCAGCAGGCGCTCGATCAACGCCCGGCCGATCGTCCCCGTGCCGCCGGTGATGAATACGATTTTATCGCGCACCAGATTGTCGTATGCGGCTTCGCTCATGCAGGCGCCCCCAAATGATCGTAGCGGATCGGCGATTACGTTCCTTTTTTGCGCAAGAGAAACATTTCGTCCTCGTTGTCGTTGGCCGTGTACTTGACGCGCTTGCGGGTCACCACTTCCAACTCCGGGAACCGCTCCAGATACAACCGTGCGAAATCGCCCTTCCACATCAGGTTGCTTTCGCCGCGGTAAGGAATTTCCGTGTGCTCCGGCGCGTAGTATTCCATGCCCCACACGTACCGCCGGCTGCAGCGCACGATTTCACTCATCGCCGCGGGCAGATCGTGCGGATGAATGTGAATCAGCACGCCGGAGGTGAACACCAGATCGAACCAGCCGTCGCGAAACGGCAGATCGAACGCCGATCCCTGCATCAGGTTGATGCCCCGCGTATTCTTTTTCCCTTCCTCCACCCCGTACCATTGCAGCTCGATGCCGGTCAGATCGGCAAAGCCCGCCCGCTGCAGCAACGCCAGTTGCAGGCCGACGTTGGAACCGACCTCGAGGATCCGCAAATCGCGCGGCAGCCTGTCGAGAAACTCGCGATTGAGCTCGCTGCGCGACAGACCGTAATGGTCGCGGTATAGCTGATCCATGCCCGCGGGCGTCAGATCGTTGCGCTGCGTATACTGCTTGCCGAAGTCCCCGGACCAATGCTTCATCTGGTCGGTCTGTTTGGACATCTCGCCCATCCCTCAACCACGCGCCTCGGACCTGAACCGAGGATAAACCTTACTCGTTAATTAAATCATAGTAACAAAACCATTTAGGATTATACAAACAATTTTGCAGGTATTTCGCGTAAAATGAGAGTCCGATGAAGATTTATTCACGTGCGCGCAACAGAGCGATCGCCGCTTCCAGTTGCGTATCGACGCCCGCGGCCAGATCGGCGGCGTCCTGCTCGACGACGATATCCGGCTCGATGCCCATGCCTTCGATCTGCTCGCCGGTCGCCAGGAACTTGCGCTGCATCTGCGAATAATAGTAGGTGATGCCCGAATCCGGCAGCGTGTCGTTTTTCGGCGCGCCGGTCGCCCCGCACGAGGTCGTGCCCAACAGGGTGAAGGTCGGCACGTAGGAGGCCGACGCGGCGAAGAAATCGGCCGCACTGATGCAACCGCCGTTGATCAGGAAAACGACATCGACGTCGGTCGGCGCGGCGCCGGCGAAAATCGGCTCGGGCACCCAGGGTGTGAAATCGTCATGCCCCGGCCCGTTCTTGTAGCGCACGGCCACCGGCCAGACAATCTGATCGAGGAAACGCGCCAGCACCTGCATGACGGTCAGGTCCGAGCCGCCGCGATTGAAGCGCGCGTCGAACACGATGCCGCCGCGTCCGGCGAACGAAGCAAGCGCCGCGTCCAGCTCGGCGGTAATCGTGTCGATGTACCCTTCCGACAGCGTGGACAAATGGATATACCCGAGGTCGTCGTCGATCGGCTTGTAGCGCAGCACCGTGCCGCTCGCGTCGGCGAGAAAATCGACCATCGGTTGCGGTTTGCACGTGGAGTACAGCGTGCCGTCGCGATCCAATTCAATATCGACCGCGGCCGTCTCTTGTTCGACGGTGTAGGTGACGGTCTCTTCTCCGGCGCTGAAACGATCCACGTGCGCCAGGTTGTAAAAATCGCAGCATTGCGACGAGGAACATCCCTCCCACGAACCGGCGCGCGCCAGCACGTCGTCGACATCCTCGCCGTCCAGCGCGGTCACCTCGTCGCCCAGGCGCATGCCGGCCGCTTCGGCCGCCGCCGTCAGACGCGATACGTAAACGCGCTCGCCGACGCGCATCAGGCACACGTCGGTGGCCATACGATACGGCAGGTCCTCCAGCGGCACGCCGGACAGATACGACCAGGTGTGACTGTCGTGCAACGAGGCGGTCATTTCGGCGATGAGCAGCGAGAATTCGCCCGGTTGGTCGATCTCATAAGCCAACGGCGCATAGGTGTCGTAAGCGGCGTTCCAGTCGATTTCCTTGAGCGTGAAGTACGCGTAGCCCTCGTCCATCGTCTGCCAGTAGCGCAGGAAATCCTGATAATACGGACCGGCGGGATCGGTGTCGTCGTCGCCCGTGTCGTCGTCGCCCGTGTCGTCGTCGACGGTATCGTCGTCGGTGGTATCGTCGTCGGTGGCGTCGTCGTCGGAGGAATCGTCGTCCATCGCATCGTCATCGACGGAAGCATCGTCGTCCGCCGTGTCGTCATCGTCGATCGCATCATCATCGTCGATGTTGTCATTATCATCGTCGTCGTCATCATCGCCACAGGCAACGCACACCGGAAACATCATCGAAAGTAAAACAAACAGGATTAACAGACGATCCACCGCACACCTCCACACGCCGGCGTTCACTCCATGGTATCAACAATGTTGCGGAAAGAATAACGGATTAGATGTCGCCGGAAAAGATGCGGCTGGGCTTTTTTCCCGGCCCCATGGTCGTCTGGTAACCGGCCAGCGCTTTGCGTCCCTTTTGCAGCTTATCCAAATGCCGTTGGCCGGCGTCCATGATTTCGTTGAGGATCTGCTGGTTCTGCAAATTGATCTCGTAGGCCTGGTTGCCCGCGTCGATCATCAGGTCTTCCAATTTTTGCAAGCGCTCGCGCTGCGCCGGCGGAATCGCCTTCACGTCGATCGACGGGCGCAGGGCATCCATCTGCTGATCCAGCGCCTGCATTAGCCGATAAAGCTCGGCGCAAGCGTCCTGCAAACGCATCGCTTCGTCGATATCCGGCTTGGTGATCGCCTTTTGTTTGTCCAGCTCGTATTGATGAAGTTGCCGCAACAGTTTTATTTTCTTGGCGAAGAGCTCTTCAACTGCGCGATAGTCGGTCATGGAATTCGACACTTATACGCTAATCTGAAAATAATTTGACGCGTTGGCTTTTTTCGTTTCTTCCTTGGCTACCGGTTTCTGGCCGTTGACCGCCAGTTCGGCGTTGGACTTTTTGCTCAACTCCACCCAGGCCGAATGCAGCACCTTGATGATCTTGAGCGCGTCTTCCAGCGCGGCGGCGTCGTTGTTGACGTTGCCTTCCTTCAGGCGATCCTGAATGAACGTGTACAAGCGATCCAGATTGGATGCCAGTTCCGGCGCATGCGAATGATCCAACGTGCTCTGCAATTCGCCAACGATGGCCAACGTCTTGCTGATCATCTCCCCCTTGACCGCAATCTTGCCTTCGTTGATCGCTTCAATCGCCCGCTTGGTGAAGCGAACCGCTCCTTCGTAGAGCATGATCAACACTTTGAGTCGATTGGCGGTGTTGATTTCCGTCGACTGGTATGACTGCAACGTGTTCGGACGATTATAGCTTAACAAGGCCTACCTCTTCTCTAGAATGTCGTCGCTAGAACAACGAGTATGAACCTGTTCCCAGCGAGGACAGATAGCTGCTTTGAGTTTGCAATTGGCTGAGCATGGTTTCCATGTTGGTAAACTGGGTTTTCAGCCGTGCCTCAACCTTGTCCATTCTCTCTTCCATGCGCGCGATTTGATCTTCCGTATAAGTGATGGCTCGATTGATCGCATCTTCTTTATTTTTAATGACACCCGAAGCCGAATCGAGGTAATCGTCGATCAGGTTCGAGAACGACTGCATCACCCCGTTGGAGTACGAAACGTTGCCGTAACTGCCGGTCGTGCTTCCGGAGAAGGAGATCATCAATCCTTCCACCGGCGTTCCGGTCGCCCCCATCAGGATGTTGGTGCCGATGGTCGTGGCCGCGTAGCCGCCGATCGTGCCCGCCAGGCTGCTGCCGACCCCGGTGATTTCCACCGCATAGGTTCCGTTTTCGGTTGCCGAAGAACTGTTCACGAACTGGACATTACTGTTATCGGTCGATCCGTATGCCGTCATGAGCATCATTACGTCGTCAAAATTATCTTCGAGGGCGTCTTCCAGATCGTCCTCATCGATCATCAACTCTCCGGTGGAACTGGTGGAGATGCCGATCTGGCTCAACGCCGTGTAGGCGCCGCCGCTGTCGACGGACGTGTAGATCAGGGCCGACAACTGCCGGCGAATTTGGGTCGCCGTGTAATCGCCGTCCATCGTGTCGCTATCGATTTTGTCGTCGATGTAGGTCATGAACTCGTTGTACGCGTCGACGAAGCCGGTGATCTCCTCCATCAGATCTTCGATGTTGCTTTCCAGCGTAATCTCATAGGTGTTTTCCGTATCGACTTTCTTCAGGTTCAGATCGATGCCGGTCACCACGTCTTCAATTTCGTTGGTGCTGCTGGTGACCGTCACCCCGTCGAAGGTAAAAATGGCGTCGGCGGCCTGCTGGCCCGGCGTTCCGCCGCTGCCGTCGGTGAAGACGGGCGCGGTGCCGCCGCTCAAGCTACTTACATCGATGGAAATGGCGTTGGCCGTGCCGCTTTCGTCGGAGCTGACCACCAAACGATACGGATTGGACGAATCGCCGTCGTTCATGATCGTCGCGGTGACCGCGGCGCCCGACGCGTTGATCGCATCGCGCATCCCTTCGAGCGTGGCGTTGGCCGAGGTCAGCGTGATTTCGGTCTCCTCGCTGCCGACGAAAATCGAAAACGTCCCTGAGCCGACCTCGGAGTTGGTGGCGGCGTACCCCTGGCTGATTTCCTTTTCCGCCACGGCCAACTGCATCACTTTGATGTTGTGCGAAATGGCCTGCGCGGTCGAATCGGCCGAAACGGAGAAGTGCTCGTCGTCCTCGTCGCTCGACGAAATCGACATCATGCGAAATTCGCGCATCGAGTTGAGTTTATCGACCGCCGTCTTCAGGGTGGAAAGCTTGCTGCGGAGGTCGCTGTAGATCGACAACTGCGCTTCGCGCGTTTCGTTCTTCGTCTCCAGCCGGGTGAGAGGACGCCGCTCGATGGCCATCAACTGGGCGATAATGGTGTCGGTGTCGATTCCGGAACTGTATCCTGACAAGCTGATGCCGGACATCTTCTTCTCTCCCTCTTCCTGCGATCAAACGCTGCAAGCGCCAACAAGCTCGATTCAGGTTACATCGTTTACAATATAACCCTTTTGATCCGTCAGTTCAGACAGAACCTTCGAAACATGCACCATTTCTTCCGGTGGAATCTGTCGAATTATTTCGCCGCTTTCCCGGTCCAGAACCTTGATCACGACGCGCCTGGACTCCGAACTCACTTCGAACTGGAGACGAACGTTCTTCATCTCGACACTTTTATCGGCCAGCGCACTGGCCACCTTGTTTGCTTTATTCTCGCGGGCGGAGTCCTTTTCGAAAACAGATTGATTTTGCGGCGATTGTTCCGCTCGCATCTGTGTTTCATCGGGCTTCTGCTGGGCTTGCTTCGCTTCGACTTGCCGCACGCTCCCGGACCGATCCTTACCGACGGTCGGCTTGGGGCCGTACACCGCCGCCACATCGGCTACCGGGGGTGATTTGGTTAACGAAGTCATTTGCCCTTCCTCCACTCAAGCACAATGCTCAAGTGAGGCTGGGTGGGACCGGCCCACCCAGCCAAAGTTTCTCATACTACTGCAGCAGGCTCAAGGCGACCGTCGGGGACTGATTCGCCTGAGTCAGAATGCTGACACCGGCCTGCACCAGGATGCTGTACTTGGTCAGGCTCGCCGTTTCGGCCGCGATATCCACGT
>Ga0116164_10000024_pt1 | contig 144264 bp, 112 predicted proteins | sample AD_UKC109_MetaG_FD_89888 | JGI IMG/M metagenome (GOLD analysis project Ga0116164, IMG submission 89888) | Active sludge microbial communities of municipal wastewater-treating anaerobic digesters from Hong Kong - AD_UKC109_MetaG | ecosystem: Engineered > Bioreactor > Anaerobic > Digestate... | reverse complement strand
GCCCGAAGCGTTCGACAGCGTCGCCGAGGGCATCAAGCACGCGCTGGCCACCGGCGGGCCGGAAGCGGTCGGCGTTCTGGCCAGTCCGCGCCTGCCGCTCGAAGACGCCTACTTGACCGCCTACGTGTTCGGCGACGTCGTCGGCACGCGCCTGGTGGCCGTGTCGGGCCAGGACGGTTACGGCGAGGCGTTGAAGACGACCTTCTTCCGTTTGGGCCGCGCCGGTTCGACCGCCGACTTCGACGATCTGGGCCGGGCCGACGCGATCCTGCTGCTGGGTTCGGATCTGGCCGCCGAAATGCCGGTGCCGCATTTGCGGGCCTTGCGGGCGGTGCGTGAAAACGATGCGCGGTTGATCAACGCCTATCCGACGCCGACCAAATGCGACGACTTCGCTACCTCGCGCCTGCGCTATCATCCGGGCGAGGAAACCGCCGTGCTGCTCATGTTGCTGCGCTGCCTGGTCGAGCAAAAAGGGCAGAGCGTCGATTTCATCATGCGGCGCACCGAAGGTTTCGCCGCGTTCAAGGCGGGGCTGGATCGACTCAACCTCGACGATCTCGCCTGGCGTAGCGGAATATCGATTGAAACGGCGATGCAGGCCGCGGCCGAGCTGGCGCGGGCGAAAGCACCGGTAGTCGTGCTGGGCAATCAGTCGCTCGGCTCGCCGATGGCCGGACAGATTGCCGGTCTGGCGATCGACCTGCTCATGGCTCTGGGGCGCGTCGAGCATGGCTTGTTGCTGTCGTCGGACCGCAGCGACGTGTTCGGTGCGATGCTCGCCGGCCTGGCGCCCGGTCGCGGGCCCGGTTTGAAAGCGCGTGAAAATCTGCCGGTCGGCTGGACGCGCATGCCCGAAGCGCCGGGCCTCGGGTATCGCGGCGTGTTGGAAGCGGGCATGGTCGGCCATCTCTCGGCCCTGATCGTGCTGGGCGCCAACCCGCTGGTCGGCACGCCGATGGCCGAGCCGTTGCGCAAGGCGATGGACGTCACCGGCTTTGTCGTGACCTCCGATCCGTTCCTCAACGCCACGGCCGAACAGGCGCAAATTTATTTGCCGACGCAAACCTTCGCCGAGCGGGAAGGCCTGATTCTCTCCGTCGAAGGTCGATTGCTGAACATGCGGCGCGCCATCGAACCGGCGGAAGGCGCGATGACCGAATGGCAGATTCTGCTCGAGCTGGCCAAGCGCCTGGGCAAGCCGTACGGCGGCGAGACGCTGCATGATATTCGGCGGGAACTCGCGGCGAACGTCGCCGATTTGACGGACGTCGATTACGAAACGCTGCCGCGCAGCGGGCAATTCATCCCGCGTTTCGCGCTGGGCGAGGATACGAAGATCACCTTCGGCGCGATTCCGCTTTTGCCGTCCCGCCTCGAAGGTGATCTGTTGCTGGTGACCGGGCCGGTCTTTGCGCACAACGGTACGCTCAGCCAGCGTGGCGGCGGGCCGATGACGATCTGCCCCGAGCCGTGGCTGGCGCTGCATCCGGACGACGCGCGGGAGCACGGGTTGAGCGCCGGCGCGAGCGTCAAGGTGCGGGCGCAAAACACCGAACTGAGCGCGACGGTGCGTTACGACGATCGTCTGTCGCGCGGCACGGCCTTTGCGCCCCATCACTTTGCCGCGTTCCCGGTCGGCTACCTGCTGGCCGAGGGACCGTGCGCCGCGATCAAGGTTGAAAAGTAGAGACGGAAAATTTTTCTGAGACGATGGGCGTGCCTACCGGCACGTCCATTTTTAATACCGATAAAGTCTTCCCTGACTTTATCAGTTGGCGGTCGACGAAAAGCGCGGTTTTCGTCTCCCTTCATTTTCGACAACAGGAAGTTGCCGAAAATGGCGAGCCATCCCTGGCTCGCGGCGAGGCTGCTTTTACCGCAGCCTCGGACATGCCTACCGGCACGTCCATTTTTATTACCGATAAAGTCTTCCCTGACTTTATCAGTTGGCGGTCGACGAAAAGCGCGGTTTTCGTCTCCCTTCCTTTTCGACAACAGGAAGTTGCCGAAAATGGCGAGCCATCCCTGGCTCGCGGCGAGGCTGCTTTTACCGCAGCCTCGGACGTGCCTTACCGGCACGTCCATTTTTTTTCAACGCGATCGTAGTGCGCTTTCCAGCGGAAGACCACCTGGAATTTGCCCCCCACGGTGACGGACAGATCCTTCTCCCGGTCGGGGCAGGGCGTGCAATTCTGCAAGGCGCACACTTCGACGTTCTTGGCGAAGAAGGTGTAGCTTTCCGGCGGCAGGTCTTTGACCAGCGAAGCGCCGCGCGTCCAGACGATGTTCTCCGGTTTGCTTACGCCGATGTCGGCCTGAATTTTGTTGAGCATCGTCGGGCCGGTGTTTTGCGAAAAGACCAGCAGCACGCGCACCTCGCCGGTGTCGTCGCCGGCCAGCGCGAAGGCGGCGAAGCACAATACCGCAATCATGACCGCCCGGCGCATGAGGCGAAAGCGGCGGTCGCGCGCGGCCATGCTCAGTGCGCTCCCTTCGGCGGTTCCGGTGTGATCACCCGGCGGATGACTTCGCTGGTCAGCGCCCGTTGGCCCAACAGCGATTTGGCGTTGCCGGCCAGTTCGTCGCGGATTTCGAAGTCGGCTTTTTCCGGAATCAGAATCGTGCACGGCACCGCCAGATTACGCCGGCGCATTTCGTACAACAGCCAGATGCCATCGCCGTTTTCGTTGAGAATGTCGATCATCGCCGAATCGAACATCACGTTGTCCAGCAATTCCAGCGCGTCGCTGGAGGTGAAGGCCTTGATCACCTCGACGTGCTCTTCCTGCAGGAACGAACCGATGCGCAACGCTTCCTCGATGCTGTCGCTGTACAGCAGCAGACGCTTCACCGGCTTGCCGATGCGCGCGGCGGTGCTCAGTAGACACTCGCGGCCGATTTCCGGCGTGAAGGCGCTGACCGCCTCGATCGCATAGCCGTTGCCGTCCTGCGGATTGACCGAGGCGATCACCAAACGCATGTGCGCCATGGCCGGTGCGGTTTGCAGGTCGCGCAGCACGTTGAACATGTCGGTCTGTGTCGTGAACAAATTGATGAACAGAGCATCGGGATTGAGCGTGCTCGCGGCCTTGACCGCTTCGTCCGGTTCGATGACATGCACTTCGGCGACGCCCTCGGCGCGCAGCAGATCGGCGAGATAATTGCCGGCGGTGTGATCCGGATTGATGACCAACACGCGCTGCATCGGCGCTTCTTCCGTCGTCAGCGGCATGGGTGTGGTAAAGAGCATCGGACCAAGACCGGCCGGAATGGTGAAGGTGAATTTCGAACCGACGCCGATCTCGCTTTCCGCCCACACCTGTCCGCCCATTTTGTTGACCAACAGCCGCACCAGCGCCAGTCCCAGGCCGCTGCCCTGTTTGTGCGAGGCGCGCACCTGGCGGAATTCCTCGAAGATGTAGGGCAGGTCGTCATGCGAAATGCCGATGCCCGTATCGGAAACGGTGAAGTGCCAGAAGCCGCTTTTCAACTGCGCATTCAGATGCACCTCGCCCTGATCGGTGTACTTGATCGCGTTGCTCAGCAGATTGGACATGATCTGCTGCAAGCGCATTTCGTCGGCCCGCACCCATACGCCCTTGGGCGGCAGGTGATTGAAGACTTTGATGTTCTCGTTTTCGGCCAGCAATCCCTGCGCCTGATCGATCACCAGTCCGGCGATGGCGCAGGCGTCGAGTTCCTCGATCTCCAGATCCAGCATGCCGGCCTGGATCTTCGAAACGTCGAGCACGTCGTTGATCAAACGCAGCAGGTGTTCGCCGTTTTCCTGGATGATGCGAATGTCGCCGGTCACCTGATTGGGCAGATTGTATTTGACCTTTTCCTTTTGAATGATCTTGGCGAAGCCGATGACGCTGTTGAGCGGCGTGCGCATCTCGTGGCTGAGCCGGCTGATGAACTCGCCCTTGGATTTGTCGGTCTTCTCCGCCATGGCCAGCGCGTCGGCCAGCCGGCGCGATTGGTCGGTCAACTGCCGCGTGCGTTCGTCGACCATGCGCTCGAGGTTCTGGCTGTACACGGCCAGTTGCCTCTCCATGTTCTTGCGCTCGGTGATGTCGGTGATGACGGCGAAGGTCTTGGCGTCGGGTTGGCCGATCTGCTCCAGCCGACGCGCGGCGTAGAGCACCCAGATTTCCATTCCCGATTTCGTTCGCCACATCATTTCCTGCACCAGCGTCGGCGGATGGATCAGCGCCCGCGTGCCGGCCTGATCGGGATCGATGACGGTGAACAATTCGTTCACTTGATGACCGACCAGATTCTTGTTGCCCAGGATCGTTTCCAGCGCCGGATTGGCGTGCAGAATGTAGCCGTCCTGATCCAACGCCCAGATGCCTTCGCCCGCCGTTTCGACCAGGGCGCGGTAGCGTTGCTCCGATTCACGGATGCGATTCATCGCCATGGCCAGGTCGTCGGCCATTTCGTTGAAGTGCCGCGCCAGTTGGGCCAGCTCGTCCTTACCCTTCAAGGAAACCCGGGTGATCAGATCGCCGGCCGCGACGCGGTCGGTGGCGGCGGCGAGTTTATGGATGGGAATGGTGATGCGGCGGCTGAGAAAGATCGACAACAGCAGGGCGATCATCAAGGCCGTCAACATCGAATAGACCATGCCGCGCATCAAGCCGAGCAGCGGCGCCATGGCGTCGTCCTCGTCGCGGGTGACCACAACCGACCAGTGCTCGCTCATGATTTGAAACGGATCGAGCACCATCGCGACCGAAGCGAATTCGGCCTGCTTTTTCAGCCACAAGCTGCTTTCCTTGGCGGCCAGCATCACGCGGATCGGATCGTCGGCGGGCAGCGTCTCGAAGATCCGGCCGGTGTCGCCGTACATCAACAATTTCGCGTCTTCATTGACCAGAAAAGCGTGGGTCGCTTCGCCCAACTGAGAATTCAATAAAATGTCGCTGATCGCAAAAATCGCTTTTCGTTCGGATTTTTCCTCGGTTTGCAGCGGAATGCGACCGCACAGAATGCCGGGGATCGTATCGTTTTCGCCGAGCGGCAGGCACATGACCGATACCGAGCGGCGCGGATTCGAAATCAGGTGAGCCCGACTGAGAATGGGATTTCCTTCCTGCGCCTGTTTGAACCAGGTTTTGGCCGCCCATTCGCCCTCATAAGAATACGTGGTGCTGGCGCGCACGATGCCCTTGGCGTCGATCAGCGTCAGGTCGTCGAAAATGGTGGTGTACTGTTGAATGCGTCGCAGTTCGGCTTCCACTTCCTTGGCCGGATAGCGGTCGAAGTGCGTGATGATCGAGTTTTCCACCATGATCTGGATGCTGTTGTAGGCCGAGACGATGCTGTTGGAAATGCGCCCGGCCAACAGGCGACTGCGGTCCTGTAATTCGTTTTCGATGGCCTGGGCCAGCGTGTCGCGCATCTCGTTGAGCCCGGTGAAGAACAACGTCACCAGAGGGATAGCCGCGGCAATCAACAAAAACAACATGACCCGTAACGATATGCGCTGCACTGTTTTCCTCACCGTCGCTTGTTCAACGTCGCCCACACTCGATTGCGTTCGTTGCGGCTCTTTTCCAGTCCATTAAAATATTCGCAAGAAGCGGTTTCGTCCACCGTGGTCGGTTCGCTTCGTTCGCTTCGGCCTTCCGGCCATAAAATCGCTCGCGCTTTCAGGTTCGGCGTGTCGTAACGCAGGAACCTGGCGCAGGCGGCATTGACCGCCGGTTCGGTCATATAGTCGATGAAGCGCAGGGCGGCTTCCCGATGGGTCGATGCGGCGGGTATCGCCAACAAATCCATCCACTGCACGCAGCCCTCGCGGGGAATGATGTAAACCACGTTCGGATTTTCATGCTCGGCGATGTGCCCTTCGCCGCTGTAGACGTGAGCGATGATCAGCTCTTCCGCGATCAGCATGTCGCGTATGCGGATCGGATCGAGAAAACCGCGCATGTGCGGCAACGCCTGGGCGATGGTTTTTCCGGCGGCGCGAATCGTTTCCGGATCATTCGCATTGATGCTTCGCCCGTGCATCTTGAGCGCGATGGCCAGCACTTCGTCGATGTTGTTGAGCAACGCCGCTTTTTGTGCATATTGCGGATCGAGCAGGTCACGCCAACCGGTGACCGTCTTTTTTATATATTTTTTGTTATATGCCAGTCCGGTCGTGCCCGTCAGATAAGGCACATAATACTTGTGCTCCGGATCGCAATCGATTTGCGAATGATCGAAAGCCGTTTTTTTATAGGTGGGCAGTTTGTTGGAATCCAACTCCGCCAATAGCTTGAGCTCGATCAGGCGGCACAGCATGTCGCGGCTGGGAAACACCACGTCGTACTTCGCCGGTTCGCTTTGCAGATGCGCCAGCATGTACTCCTGATCGGGAAAGGTCTCCAATTCCACGCGAATGCCGGTTTTTGTCGTGAAATCGCCGAGCGTTTCCGGCGCCAGATAAGCTTCCCAATTGAACACGCGGATGGTGACCGCTTCCGGCGAGGCCGAATCGGATTGCCGGCATGAAACGTTGGATTGGCAGCCGCCGACGGCAAGGATCACCAATGTCGTGAAAAGCAAGAAACAGGAAATTTTCGGCAACTTGCCCATGATTTCTTCTAATCGATGTTTGATTGGTAAGACTAAATCACAACGCCGGACAGGATGCAAGTTTTGGGGGAAAATCAAAAATGGCGGAGTGCCGAGGATTCACGACGTATTGCCCCTTGCCCGGCATGTAAAAATGATGTGAGGATATCGGCCAACGACAGGAGAATGAAAATGAAAAAATGGTGGCTCTTGCTGCTCGTGGCGGCCCTGATCGGCTTCGGTTGCGGTGACGATGACGACGATAATGACGATGATTCCACCGACGATGATGCCGCCGACGACGATGCCGATGACGACACCAGCGACGACGATGCCGACGACGATACGACCGATGACGACAGCGCCGACGACGACACCTCCGAGCCGCCGCAATGTTGGAACGACCTGGCCGTCGGCGAGAAGGTCGCTTTTATGCAGGGCTTGCCCGGTTCGGAGGGCATCGCCTTCAACAGCGCCGGCGAGTTGTATGCCTCGATCGGCAATCAGATCGCACGCGTTTACGCCGACGGCACGTGGGAGCCGCTGGCCGATTTCACCGATCCGATCGGCATCGCCTTCGACAACGACGACAATCTCTACGTCGCCGATTTCGGCGAAGGCAATCTACCCGCGCCCAACGACGGCGCGGTGTATCGTCTCGATGCCGCCGGCACGGCAACGCTGCTCGCCGAAGGCATCGCCAATCCCAACTACGTCACGCTCACGCCGCAAGGCACGCTGCTGGTGTCGGACAATTACACGACTTCGATTTACGAAGTGACGATCGCCGGCGCGTTGTCGGTCTGGTACGACCAGGTCGATTCGCCCAACGGTATGGTTTTCTCCGCCGCGCGCGACGCGCTGTACGTGGCCGGTACGTTCGCCGCGGGCAATCCCGTCTACCGCATCGATCTGGACGGGCAGGGCGCGCCGACGGGCATTACGACCATCGCCAATCTCGACTTGCTGTCGCTGCCCGACGGCATCGCGGTTGCTGCCGACGGCATGCTGTACGTGACCGAAGACGGCATCGGCAAACTCGTGCGCGTCGATCCGACGACCGGCGAGTACGAGGCGATCGCCACCGGCATGATCACGCCCGCGTCGATGACCTTTGGCGTCGCGCCGGATTTCGATCCCTGTTCGCTTTACGTGACCGAGCTGATCGGCCAGCACATCTGGCGGATTTCCGTGGGCGTCGCCGGTGCGCCGTTGGTCAACCAGGAATAGTCTTGCCTTTCACCCGTGGCGCATAGCCGAATAAATCGATAGAATAGATGGGAAATGCATTGCTCCATAATGAGGTATCGATGGACGAGGATCTGCAACAATATCTGAGCGCCGGTGAGTTCATGGATTTCACGCACCCTTCGCTGACGGCAATCCGGCAAAAGGCGCTTGATGATTCGCCGGTCGAAACGGCCCGGCGCCTATTCTATTTTGTGCGCGATGAAATTCGCTACGATCCGGTGTCGCCGATGTTCATGGTCGAGGATTACCGGGCCAGCACGATTCTGGAACGCGGTTATGGCTACTGCGTGCAAAAGGCGATCGTGCTGACCGCCCTGGCGCGCGGGGCGGGCATCCCGTGTCGGTTGTGTTTTGCCGACATCGTCAACCACCGCACGCCGCCGGACATGCTCAAGTTGCTGGGCACGAATCTGTTCACTTATCACGGGTACAACGAGTTGTATCTGAACGGACGCTGGCTCAAGGCGACGCCCGCGTTCGATCGCCGCATGTGCGAGCGCAACGGTTTTCGCGCCATCGAATTCGACGGCGAGCACGACGGCACGCTGCCCGCAACCGATCTGCACGGCAATCGACACTTCGAATACGTGCGCCAATTGGGGCGTTTCGCCGACCCGCCGTTGACCGAGATGATCCACGCCTATGTCGACTTGTACGGCAAAGCCAATCCGGACCTGCTGGAAATGTGGAAGCGCAAAGAGCGCGTCGATCTCAAAGAGCAATTGCGCGACCGCAACGGAATATGATACGCCTGCCGTAATATTTCCCGCTCCCGTTCACCGGCATTATGCGTGCTCGTGTTCATTCGCGAAAGGATCGTTCGATGAGTCAGGAAACCGTCAAGCCCAATCCCGTTCATGCCATCATGCATCCGCGTTCGGTCGTGGTCGCCGGGGCCAGCAACAATTTCATGAAAATGGGCGCCATCCAGGCGTTGAACCTGCTCAACAGCAATTTCGCCGGCGAGGTCTTCTTCTATCATCCGAAGGACAAAATCGTGCTCGGTCGACCGGCCTTTGCCGATCCGGCCGATTTTCCGACCGTGCCCGATCTGGCGCTGCTGGTCACGCCGACCAGAGTTACGCCGAAGGTGTTGGATGAACTGGGCGGCGCCGGACTGCGCTACGCGGTGATCGTCACGGCCGGTTTCCGCGAAATGGGACCGGAGGGCGCCAGGCTCGAACAGGAGCTCTTGGCCGTCGCCGCGCGTCACGGAATTCGCTTCATCGGGCCCAACTGCATCGGCATTCTCAATGCGCACAACGGGCTGAACCTCACCGTCGCGCCGTACCGCCAGGCGCCGGGCCACCTGGGTTTGATCAGCCAGAGCGGCACCTACGTCGCGCAGACGATCCCCCTGCTGCACGAGCGCGGTATTCGCTTCAGCCAGGCGCTGAGCGTGGGCAACGCCGCGAACATCGACGAGGTCGATTGCCTCGAATACCTCGGTGACGATCCGGATACCAAAGCGATCATCATGTACATCGAGGGCATTCGGCGCGGGCGCAAGTTCATCGAGGTCGCCCGGCGGGTGACGCGCCGCAAGCCGGTCGTTGCGTTGTACGTCGGCGGTTCGGCCTCGGGCGCGCGTAGCGGCCTGTCGCACACCGGCTCGATGGGCGGGCCCGACGTGCTGTACAACGGCATCTTCGCGCAGGCGGGGGTGATGCGCGCCGCGACGGTCACCGAAATGTTCGATTGGGGTCACGCCCTGGCCAACATGCCCGCGCCGCGGGGCAAGCGCATGGCGATCATCACCCATTCGGGCGGCCCGGCCACCTCGATGGCCGACACCTGCGAAAAACTCGGCCTGACGATCCCGGAACTCAGCGAGGATCTGCAGGCGAAAATCCGCCCGCACATCGAGCCGACCGCCTCGGCGAAAAATCCGGTCGATCTGACCTTCACGATGGAAAGTGACGGCTTTGTGCAGCACATCCCCGAAATGATCTTCGCCAGCGACGAGGTCGACGGCATTCTTATGCACGGCGTGATGGACACCGGTTTCGCCGACATGTTTTTCGACCACATCAAGGACTTGGTGAACATCGATCACGAGACGCTGTTGTCCACCTTGAAGATGGACTTGAGCAAACTTCTGGCTTTGCCGCAGCAATACGGCAAGCCGTTGGTGGCTTCGACCTTCCTGTTCACCACCGACCACGCGGCGCAGACCTTCCGCGCCAACAGCACGCCGCTGTATACCTCGCCGGAAGCGGCGGTGAAGGCCATGGCCGCGCTGGCGCGATTCGGCGAAATCAGGCAGCGTCCGGTCGAGGATTTCCCCGCCGAAATCGACGAGGCTTCCGCTCCGCAGCCGTTATCCGCCGGGGTGATGGACGAGTTCGCCGCCAAGCGTTTGTTGGCCGAGTACGGCGTGCCGATCGCCGATGAGGAACTGACTCATTCGTTGGAAGAAACGCTCGCCGCCGCCGAGCGCATCGGGTACCCCGTGGTGCTCAAGGGCTTGCCGCCCGACGTCGCGCATAAAACCGAGGCCGGTCTGGTGCACCTGGGGCTGACCGACGCGTCGGCCGTTCAGCGCGCCTGGGAGGCGATCGAGGCCGTGGCGCCCGGCTGCCCGCGCCTGGTGGCCCGCATGATGAAAGGGCAACGCGAATTGGTCGTCGGCATGTCCCGTTTTCCGGGCTTCGGCCCTTGCGTGATGCTCGGGGTAGGCGGCGTGTTCACCGAGGCGATCAAGGACGTTTCCTTCCGCTGCGCGCCGGTGGGCGACCATGACGCGACAACCATGCCCGATTCATTGCGGCTGAATAAATTGTTCGGTGAACTGCGCGGCCTGCCGGCGGTCGATCGCGAAACGCTGGCGCAAATCATCCAGGGTGTGGGACGCCTGGCGCTGGCCCATCCGGAGATCGCCGAGATCGACATCAACCCACTGATCGTGGTGGATGGTCGGCCGATCGCCGTTGATGCCCTGATTATCGTGAAATAAAAGTCTTTATTATCAATATGATAAAAATCTATTTTATAATTATGCTTTAAGTGTATTCCATAACTAATTGTATAATAAAGCAAAACCGAGACAATCTATAAGAGATCATCCCGGTTTCACCTTTTGCTTTTCTATGTAAGATCTTGTTTATAAGCCTGAATTTGTCGTTCCGCCACCGAAGCCGATCTCCAGCACGCAATAGAAGGTGTTGAACGGAATATCGGGACCTCCTTTGACGTGATCGCCGTCGTCGTCGCGCCAATTGTCGTTGAGCAGATCGACCGTGCCGCCGACCGTCAGCGAGGGTACGAACACGCCGAAGCCGGGCGTATCCTGCGGGAAGCGCACCGGGAACAGGTAGGTCAGGCCGAGAAATCCGTGCACGCCGCCCTTGTGCATGTCGAAGCTGTCGAGCACTTCCAGATCCAATCCCTCGGCGATGCGCGGATTATCCGTTTCGCTCGGCTTGTCGCCGTAGCCCATGCGCCAGACGTCGCCTTCAAAATGCAGCGAGTGGCCGTACCCGCCCAGGCCGATCATCGGGGCCACCATACCGTAGGTCCCCTGGTACATGACGTATCCCGCTTCCACCTGGCCCCAACCGCTGGTGAAGGCCATGTCGATGTCGTCGGCTTCGGCCGTCACCCGCATCACGCTGCCGCGCCCGCCCAGCAGGATGCGATCGAAGATGATCGCATGCCCCGATAGGCCGATGGTCGGCCGTAGCGAGCTGACTTCATCGAAACCGACCGGATCGAGAAAATCGTTGAGGTCGGATAAGTCCAGGTATTGCACGCCCAACGAAACGCCGCCCCAGCCGCCGAAGCGCATCGGTTGAAATTCCGCCAAGGCCGGCGTGGCCGCCAGTAGAATAAGAATTACCGTAAAAACCGCCTTGCGCATGATCATTCTCCTTGTTCCCACGTTCGCCGTGGCACAGTCACTCTTATAACACCGCCGGTGGGTAAGAGCGTCACTTGTGTTGCCGGAAAAAATCGTGCATGCGGGCCAGTGTTTTTACGGCCAGATCCAGGCTGGTGAAGGTCGCCGCGCCGCCGCGATGGGCCAGGGCGGTCCAGGCGCGGTTGGCTTCGGCTGCGCCGCCGAATAGAGCGGTGACGACCTTTTTATCGGGCGCTTCATTTTTGATGGCGCGCACGGTCGCTTCGATATCGAAGATCGTTCCCTCGAACAAGGTGATCGCCAGCAGCACCATGTCGACCTGCGGATCGGCCGCCACGGCCAGGCCGATCTCGCGGTAGGAAGCTTCCACGCCGCTTTTTTCGATCGAACTCCAGATGTCCACCGGATTGCGAATCGGCGCCCAGTCGGGACAGATGCGGCGGATGCGCTCGATGGTCGCCGGTTGCAGCGTCGGCAATTCCAGCCCGTGCCGCTCCGCCGCATCGGCGGCCAGCACGCAGCCCGCGCCGGTGATGCTCAGCACGCCCAGGCGATTGCCGCGCGGCAGCGGACCGTGCTCGAATCCGGCGACGAAGGCGAACAGTTCGTTCAGATCCCCCGCGTGAATCGCGCCGACCTGCCGCACCACGCCGCGATATACCGCCTCGTCGCCGGCCAGCGACCCGGTGTGTCCCGCCGCGGCCTTGCCGCCCAGTTCGCTCGCGCCGCCTTTGAGCACGATCAACGGTTTGCGCGCCGCCGCGCGTCGGGCCGCCGCCAGGAACGCGCGACCGTCGTTGACGCCCTCCAGGTACATGCCGATCACGCCGGTGTCCTCATCGTCGGCCAGGTAATCCAGCATTGCGGTTTCGTCGATGTCCTCTTTGTTGCCGAGGCAGGCGATTTTCGCCACGCCGAACGGCTCGGAATCGCTGATCCATTTTGAATAGCCGCTGGCGAACAGGCCGCTCTGGCCGAGAATCGAAGCCGAACCGACCGGCAGCGGATCGTTGGGAGTGATGCTGGTGATGAACCGGCTGTGCGCGTCGATCGTGCCGATGGAATTGGGACCCATGTAGCGAATGCCGTGCCGCCGCGCGATTTCACGAATCTCCCGATCCAGGCGCAGGCCCAGATCGTCGCCCGTGTCGGCGAATCCGCCGGAGGCGATGATCACGTTTTTCACGCCCTTGCGGCCGAGGCGTTCCAGCGCATCGGGTACAAATTCGCGATTGAGCGCAATGACCGCCGTTTCCGGAACGTGCGGGCAGGCGTCGATGGAAGAATAGGCCGGCAGCCCGAGGATGGTCTCCGCCTTCGGGTTGATCGGGTAAACGGCGCCGGGAAAACGCAATTCCACGAGATTTTTCACAATCAAATGGCCGCTTTTGCCGGCGACCGAACTGGCGCCGATCACCGCCACCGAAGCCGGCGCGAAAAACGAGTGTAGAGACAATGGATTCTCCATAATGAAGGGGACGAAGCAAGTGTACGGGACGAAGGCGGCAATTTCAAGTTGTCATCAATGTCATTAACTTTGCTATTGAAACTGGTCGAAAATAAAGATATAAAATGTGAAATATTATCATCATTATAGTTATATAAAATTATCTCAGAGGGGGAGGCTGTGTGTAAAAAGCTCGTTCTGGCTTTGGTTCTTGTTGCAATAACCGTCGTCGGCTCACTGGCGGAGGAAACTGCGCCCAATGTTCTGAAAATCGGAACCGGCTTTCCCGATGGAATCTACTACAATTTCGCCACCGAATTGGCGCGACTTTGCGCCGAAAAGGGCTTGGATATCGAAGTTGTTTCGACGGCGGGATCGGTGGCCAATATTCAATGCCTGGGCAATTCCGATTGTGATGTTCCATTGGACCTGGCCATGGTCCAAAACGATGTGATCAACGCAGCTAGAAACGGCAATATCGATTTGGGTGACATTAGTGAGAAGGTCCAGGTAATCTATCCTCTTTATAACGAAGTGGCCCATATTCTGGTTCGTAGCGGATTGATCATTAACAATATTACACAGCTTCGAGGCAAGCGGATTTCCATGGGGCCGATCGGAAGCGGATCGGAATATATGGCGAAAACGATCTTGGAGTCGGCCGGTATCACCTACCAGGAAATTGATTATCTCAATGATCCGATCAACGTTGCCTTACGCAAGTTACGAAAAGGCAAAATCGATGCGGTTTTTTATATTGCCGGCCTTCCCGGAAGCGATCCAAGCGTTTCCAATGTGATTAGAGATTATTTCAAAACGCATCACCAGGCTTATTTCTTGCCGATCGATCCGAAGGTATTGGTGCAACTCAAGAAAAATTATAAATACATGGTTGTTACCGGTATCCCCAAGGGAACGTATTTTATAAACAACAATATTGAGACCATTGGCATCCCGGCATTGTTGCTGGCGCGTGACGGTATTAGTGAAGGGCAAGTAAAAACGATCCTGGATGTTCTTTTTAAAAATCACAATGAATTTTTCAAGATGACTACTTCTTTTCGTCAACTGTCGGCATATAGCCAATGGGAGTTTTCTTATATTAGACTCGGGAAAGTTGTCGAATCTTATCTTAATTCAAATTATCGATTGCGAATCTTTTTAAGCCGGGGATTCAATTACTTTTTGATCGGTATCATCGCTTTTTTGGTGACTTTTTTAATGGTGTTCAAACGCCGGGCGCTGGTTCGTTTTGCCCGTGACCACGAATACTTGCGCATTGTCATTTTAATGTTGGTTATCCTGCTGGCTGGCGGAATCGGCCTGTACCTGTTCGAGCACAAAGAGAATGAGAACTTCATTACCGTATGGAGTTCGGTTTGGTCGATCATGCTTTACATGATCAGCGGATTTGAATCGCGCTACCCGATCTCGATCGGTGGGCGCGTTTTTTCGATTATTACCATGGCGTTGGGGATGGGCGTCGTCGGACTGTTTACGGCGACCCTCGCTTCATCTCTGGTCAATTTGAAAATGGAGAGGAGGGGCAAAATGCCTGATTTCGATGAGGGGCATTATGTGATTTGCAATTGGAACGACGGCGGCTACAACATCATCAAGGAATTACACAGCGCAATATTCGACCATAAAGCGCCAATTCTTGTGTTGGCCGATCCCGAGATCAATATTCCTTTCCTGGAGGAAAAAATAAAATCGAATAACGGCGCCCAGCCGGAAAACGGAGAAAAGGACATTTTCGATTCCGTGTACCTGTGTCCCGGCGACCCGACCGACGATACCTATCTCAGGCGCGCCAAGGTGCATAAGGCGAAAAGCGTGATCGTCCTCGGCGATCGGCGGCTGGGAGAAATGGCTGACGCGAAATCGATCTTGACGGTCCTGGCCGTACGCAAGCTATGTCAGGATCTGAATGGTCAAGGCAAGCAGGTTCATATCACCCTGGAGTTGGAAAATCCCAAGAACATCGAATTGGCCAAGCATGCCAGCACGGCGGGTAACGGCGATCTGGAAATTGTGTCGGCGGAAGATCTCCAATTGAAACTGATTGCCCAGTCGGCGGTAACCAAGGGATTGGTCAACATCTATCTGGATTTGCTGACGTTCTCTGAAGACACCAATGAATTCTATCGCGTGGAAATTCCGCCAACGATTATTGGACAAAACCTCCCCTTCCACGGTGTGGTCGACATTGTTTGCGGCAACTTGAAGAAGCATCAGATCTCTCTGATTCCGATTGGGTTGTATCGAAAGGGCAAGGCCATCGTTAATCCTCGTTCCGTGGATGTCGGGAATATCGAACAGGGTGATGAACTGTTGGTAATCGCCTATTCGCCGCCCAAAGAATCATTGTTGTGGTCATAGACTCTTAAAAACCGAATCGCCTTTCCGCTTCGTACGACTAATATTGACTAACTGCGTCAAAATGCTACAAAGCTAGAATCATTTTTGCTTTGGAGGAACCAATGGCCGAGACATTGGGCGGTTGGAAGCGTTCGATTTACTGTGGAAGCCTGCGTGCCGAGCAGGTCGACCAGTCGGTCACCTTGTTCGGATGGGTGCAGCGCCGTCGCGATTTGGGCCAGTTAATATTCGTCACCTTGCGCGATCGTGAGGGATTGGTGCAGGTGGTGTTCGATCCCGATGCCGATACTCAGTTGCATGAAAAAGCCAAAGCCATTCGCCCCGAGTACGTACTGGGCGTGAAGGGCCTCGTGCGCCGGCGGCCGGCCGGGCAGGAAAACAAAGACATGCCCACCGGCGAAGTCGAGATCGTCGCCACGGAATTGAAGATCCTCAACGAGGCGGCCACGCCGCCGATCGTCATCGAAGACAACGAGGAAATCAGCGAAGACGTGCGTCTGAAATGGCGCTTCCTCGATCTGCGCCGGCCAAGCGCCCAACGCATTTTGCGCATGCGTCATCAGGTGTACCAGATCGCGCGCGAATACCTCAGCCGCGAGGGATTCATCGAGGTCGAAACGCCGATGCTGACCAAGTCGACGCCCGAAGGCGCGCGCGACTACATCGTACCCAGCCGCGTGCATCCGGGCAAGTTTTACGCGCTGCCGCAGAGCCCGCAGCTCTTCAAACAGTTGCTGATGATCAGCGGCTTCGACCGCTATTTCCAGATCGTCAAATGCTTCCGCGACGAAGACCTGCGCGCCGATCGTCAGCCGGAATTCACGCAGATCGACCTCGAAACCAGCTTTCTGAGCCAGGACGAATTCCTGCCGATCGTGGAAGGCATGATCGTCGAAGTGCTGGAGAAGATACTCGGCGTGAAGGTCGAGTTGCCGCTGCCGCGCATGCCCTTCACCGAGGCGATGGCGCGTTACGGTTCGGATAAACCCGACACGCGTTTCGGCATGGAGCTCACCGACATTTCCGAGCTGGTCGCGCAGAGCGGTTTCGGCGTGTTCAAAGACACGATTGCCGCCGGCGGTTCGGTGCGCGGCCTGTGTGCGTCCGGCGCCTTCTCGCGCAAGCAGACCGACGAACTGACCGAGCTGGTAAAAATTTTCGGGGCCAAGGGCCTCGTTTCGTTGAAGGTGACCGCCGAAGGTTTGACCGGCGGCATCGCGAAGTTCCTCTCCGACGAGGAAAAACAGGCGATCCTCACCCGTATGGGGGGTAAAGACGGCGACACGGTTTTCGTTGTCGCCGACACCAATCGCGTCGTCTTCGATGCGTTGGGAGCCCTGCGCCTGCGTTTGGGCAAGGACCTGGGACTGATCGACGAAAGCAAACACGCGCTGCTGTGGATTGTCGATTTTCCGCTGCTGGAGTGGAGCGAGGAGGACAAGCGGTTCTACGCGATGCACCACCCGTTCACCAGCCCCAAAGACGAGGACGTCGAACTGCTCGACACCGATCCCGGCCGCGTGCGCGCCAATGCGTACGACATGGTCTGGAACGGCAGCGAAATCGGCGGCGGCTCGATTCGTATTCATCGCGCCGGCCTGCAAGCGAAGATGTTTGCCGCCCTGGGCATCGGTGACGAGGAAGCGAAGAACAAATTCGGCTTCCTGCTCAGTGCGCTGTCCTACGGTACGCCGCCGCATGGCGGTCTGGCTTTCGGCCTGGACCGCATCATCATGCTGCTCACCGGCGCCCCGTCGATCCGCGACGTGATCGCTTTCCCGAAGACGACCAAGGCGGCCTGTCTGATGAGCGACACGCCCAGTGCCGTTTCGCCCGCGCAGTTGGAGGAACTGCATATTCGACTTGCAAACGATAAGGAGAACTAAACATGGCATCCGTCATTTACATTGCGGAGGCGGATAAACATATCGGCGAAACGGTCACCTTTGCCGGCTGGCTGTACAACAAGCGCAGCAGCGGCAAACTGCATTTTCTGCAGATCCGCGACGGTTCGGAAACGATCCAGTGCGTGATGTTCAAGGGCGATTTCGACGACGCGACGTTCGAACTCGCCGACAAACTGCCGATCGAATCCAGCGTGCGCCTCATCGGCGAACTCAAGGAAGACAAACGCAGCCCGCTGGGCGTGGAAATGTCGGTCAAGCAGTTCGAGGTGATCAGCGAGGTCACGCAGGAATACCCGATCACGCTCAAGGAACACGGCACAGATTTTCTGATGAACCATCGTCATCTGTGGCTGCGCAGCAAGCGCCAGCACGCGATCATGCGCGTGCGCCACACGGTGATCAAGGCGATCCGCGACTTCTTCGACGGTCACGGCTTCACGCTGATCGACGCGCCGATCTTCACGCCCAACGCCTGCGAGGGCACCAGCACGCTGTTCGCCACCGAGTACTTCGGCGAAACGGCGTACCTGACGCAAAGCGGACAGCTCTACATGGAGCCCGCGTGCCAGGCGTTCGGCAAGGTGTATTGCTTCGGTCCGACCTTCCGCGCGGAGAAATCCAAAACGCGCCGGCACCTCACCGAGTTCTGGATGGTCGAGCCCGAAGTCGCCTTCCTGGACATCAACGGCGACATGGACCTGATGGAAGAGTTCGTCGAGTACGTCGTGGGGCAGGCGCTGCTGCATCGGCGCAAGGAACTGGAGACGCTCGAACGCGACCTGAGCAAGCTCGAATCGGTCAAGCGGCCGTTCCCGCGCGTGCATTACGACGAGGCGGTCGAGGTGCTCAACAAGGCCGGTCACGAATTCAAATGGGGCGACGATTTCGGCGGCGACGAGGAGACGGTCATTTCCTCGCAGTACGATCGGCCGGTGATGGTCCATCATTATCCGTCGGAGATCAAAGCCTTCTACATGAAGAAAGACGCGGCGCGGCCCGAAACCAGTTGCAGCGTCGACATGCTCGCGCCCGAAGGGTACGGCGAGATCATCGGCGGCGGTCAGCGTGAGGACGACATCGAAAAACTCATCGCCGAAATCAACCGCCATCAACTGCCGATGGAGTTCTTCGAGTGGTACCTGGACGTGCGCCGCTACGGTTCGGTGCCGCACGCCGGCTTCGGCCTGGGCGTGGAGCGCACGGTCGGCTGGATCTGCGGCGTGAAACACGTGCGCGAAACCATTCCGTTCCCGCGTTTGATGGGACGGTTGACGCCTTAACGTTAATGATCAACCGGGCCGGGGCGGGCCAGCCGCTCCGGCCGCCTTCATCCCGCATCGACAACGAAAGCACGCGAGGCAAGTTATGGCGAACGAACGGTACGATGTAGCGATTATCGGCGCCGGTCCGGCGGGAGCGCTCTGCGCGATCCAATGCGCCAAAGCCGGGTTACGCACCACGTTGATCGAGGCCGAAACGAAAACGAAATTCGGCCATCCCTGCGTTTTGGAAATCGAACGCGGCGTGTTCGCCCGCTGCGATGTGCCCGCGCCCGCGGCCGACGAAATCGTCTTTGCGGAAAAGGGCTATCGCATGTTCGGCCCGACCGGCGAGTACGCGTTCTCGGTCGGCGGCGATTTGGTTTACGCCCTGAACCTGCAGACGCTCGTGCGTCGCCTGGTCGGCTACGCCGAAGAGGCGGGGGTGGAAATTTCTTATGGCCTGCGCGCGCTGCGGCCGGTCATGGACGGCGCCGTGGTCAAAGGCGTGATGCTTCAGCCCCGGCGCGGCAAGGAGCGCGACCTGTCCGCGCGGATGGTCGTCGATGCCACCGGTCACGGTGCGGCCATCGCCCGCCAATTGCCGGACGAGTGCGGCGTCGATTTTTCCGACCGCGCGTCCGATTGGGTGGTAGCCGAGGCGCGGATGGTCGCGGTTGATCGCGAAGCGGCGCAAAGGGCGATTGCCGCCGGCCGCATCGAACCGGACATCATGTATCACCAGATCGCCGCGCACGGCGTGTACAGCACGATCAGCCACATGCTCGATCTGAAGAACGCGCAGATGTTCGCGCTGGTCGGCATCAAGGCCGATTTCGAGAGCTCCGACCCGGCGCACGTGCTCGATGAACTGCTGCAGAAATTCGACTTCGCGCGCGAGACGATCGTCAAGGACGCCGGCCGGATCCGCATCCGCCGCGCCAGCCTCAAACTGGTTTGCGACGGCTTCGCGATGATCGGCGAAGCGGCCGGGATGGTCATTCCGATGCACGCCAGCGGCGTCGCCTCGGGCATGATCGCCGGTTACGGCCTGGGCAAACACCTGGGGAAAATCCTGCGCGGCAAACGCGAAGCGACCACCGCCCGGCTCTGGCCCTGGTGCGCGGCCTATCAGCGCGGACGCGGCGCGGTGCTGGCGTCCTACGACGTCAACCGGCGTTTGATGGAAGCGATGGACGTGCAAAGCGAAGCGTACCCGCTGATCAACGGCGGCCTGATGCAGGGCGAGGATTTCATGACCGCCATCTCGGCCAAACCGCTCGGCATCAGTGCGACCACGATTCCCCGCCGCGCGGTCGGCATCGCGAAGCATCCGCTGGTGGCGGCCAAATTCTTTTCCTTTATGCCGCAGGTGTTCGCCGCGATGGCGCATTGGAAACTGGTGCCGCCGGTCTGGAATCGAACCGCGTTCAACGTGTGGAAGACGGTGGCCGAGCGTCTCTTGCCATAACCGTTCGTCAGTGAAAAAATCAGCGGATGGATTTTCCTCTCAGTCCCGATGAATATCCGCTCGCGGAATTGCGTAAAGCGCGCCGCCGGCATCTGGTGCGCCAATCGGTCCTGTTGCAGCAGCCGCTCACCGGGCCGATGGAAGTCGGCGTCATCCCGACTTACCGCTGCAACTTCGGTTGCGTGTTCTGCTCGCTGCCCAACGAAGGCCGCGCCGGCGTGCGTGACGTGCCGACCGCCCTGTGGACCAAGATCATCGACGAACTGGCCGAAGCGGAATGCGATCAGGTGAGCTTCACCGGCGGCGGCGAACCGCTGTTGCACGCGGAGTTGCCCGCGATGGTCGAGTTGACGCGGGCCCGGAACATGGCGTGCTCGGTGTGCACCAACGGCTCGCTGCTCACGCCCGAGCTGGCGACGCGCTGGGCCGAACTGGGCGTGCATCTTTCCGTCAGCTTCAACGCGGCCACCGAGGAAAGCTATTACGCGATTCATCGCGGCGCGAAGGACGGCGACTTCCAACGTATCCTCAACACGCTACGCTATTACGTGCAGACGGCGGCGCAGGCAAGCGTCTGTGCTTCGTTCGTTTCGATGAACTTCGTGGTCAACAGCGTCAACTACCGGGAAATCGAAGCGATGGTCGGCCTGGCCGATTTGGTCGGCGCGTCGCAGGTGCAGTTCCGGCGCATCCAACCGCGCGACAAACACCGCCATTTGCTGCTGGACGAGGCGCAGCTCGAAGAAGTGCGCACGACCATCCGCCGCCTCGAACACGACGTCGCCGCAGAAAGCAATTTTACCATGCAGGTGGCGCAGTCGTTGCGCGCCGAATGTTCGGGGCAGATGACCGACGGCGTGTTGCAACCGGGCGTGGTGCCTGAGGCGTTTCTCGATGATCGCACCTGGGTGCCGTGCATCGAGGGATACATCGCCAGTTACGTCGATGCCGACGGCACGGTGTTTCCCTGCTGTCTGCGTTCGACCTCGATCACCGGGCATTACATGGGCAATCTCGGCGAACAGTCCTTTGCGGAAATCTGGCGCGGTGACGCCTATACGAATTTTCGGCGCGAGGCGGCCAACCTCGATCCCGCATCGTTCCGGCCGGGCGAGGATTCCTGCGCCTATTGTCCGAAGGCGAAACATTTTCTTTATCTGGTCGACGAATTCACGCCCGGCAACTATCTCGATCTTACGCGGCGTCGTGCCGATTCGCTTGGTGAGGAGAATAACTCGTTGCGCGAGCGCATCGGGCGTTTCGCGCCGCTGCCCGATCTGGCGATGCGCGCCGGTTTCGCCGGTCATCATCTGCCCGAAGTGTTGCCGCCGGGCAAGGAATACAAGCTGAGCGTCATCGTGCGCAACGCCGGTCCGTTCATTTGGCCGGGATACGACGTGGCGGGTGACCATGGCGTCGGCTTGGGGTATCATTTGCTCGACAAGCGCGGGCGCATGCTGCGGTTCGACAACAATCCGCGCGCGTATTTGCCGCGCGATTTGTCGCCGGACGAAACCGTCGAATTGGAATTGTCGATTCATGTGCCCGCTGAAGAGGGGCGCTATCTCATCGAGTTGGATATGGTGCAGGAACGCATCGGGTGGTTCGCGGATGCCGGCGGGCAAACCCTGCGTCTGCCGTTGCGGGTGGAAGCATGAAGCAAAGCCAGGCCGCTAAAAAAGCCGAAATCGATTATCGCCGCGACTATTTCTGGTCGGCCGGGGAAAACGCGGAATACTTTCGCGGCATCCTCAACGAGCGGCGCTCGTTTTTGACGACCGCGGCGATGAACGGCGCGTTGCGTTCACCCGTGTTGGAAATCGGCGCCGAATACGCCTTCAACGGCATGATCCTACAAAACGAACTGGGCATGGATGTCGCCAATGTCGATTTATCGCCCGACGCCCTGCGCGCGGCGACGGTCGTTTCGCGGATTCTGGGTTACGACGCGCCGGTGCATCGCGTGGCCGCCGACGCCGAACGCTTGCCCTACGCCAACGGCAGTTTCAACTCGGTGCTGCTGTGGGGCACGCTGCATCACTTCGCCGATCCGTCTTACCTGCTCGATGAAATCTGGCGCGTGCTGGCGCCCGACGGACATATCGTCATCGCCGAAGAGCCGATTCGCCGCCGTCTGCAATGGGCGCGGGGCCGCACCACGCGCGCCGACCATCTGACCGGCTGGCGGCGCCTGCTGGCCAACATGCATCTGCTGCCGTTTTTCGCGCGCATCGGCGGCGCGGAGGAGGAAGCCGCGGGCGTCACCGAGCGCGATTTTTTCCGTCACACCTGGGAAGGGATGTTCGCGCGCTACATCGATGCGAAGTGGTTTTATCAACCGCAATTGACCGGCGGCATGCCCAGCGCCGGGCCGTTGGGTCGCACGATGTGGCGGTGGTTCGTCGAACCGGAGCGTCGTCTGGCCAGCCTTACCGAATGGTTTGGCGGCGCGGTCAACGGTTGGGCGAAAAAGCCGGCGGCGGTGCGGAGCCTGGGCCGCGCGCGCTACCTGTTGCGTAAACATCCCCGACACGACCGTATCCGCATCCAGGGCTACAACGGCGCGTTGATCTGCCAGGGCGAAACGATGGTTGTGGAATACGAGGTCGGGCCGTTGCCCGCTTCGGCCAAGGGGCGCGCCAGCGTGACGATCGAACTACCGCGCGAGCCGCGCCGGGTCGATTTTTTCAGCGACGATCATACGCTCGGGCTGGTGTCCTACACGCTGACCGAGGAGTTTCGTCAGCCGGCCGCCGTGCGCCTCGCGTGCCCGGATTGCGTGGTCTTTACCGAAAAATGTATTTTCGGCGCCTGTCGCTCCGAGTGCGTGCAGGCGTGCCCGCGCGATGCGCTCGCGCCGACCAATCCGCGCCTGCCGGTGAAAGTCAGTTGCGACGGGTGCGGCCTGTGTTTGCATGCGTGCCCCTACGGCGGGCTGGATCGGCCGTTGGTCGTCGAAGAGCGTTGCCCGGAATGCCGCCGGCGTTACACGCGGGAACAGGATGTGATAGAATCGCGCCCGAAAGAGTTGGTCGGGCCGTCCGGCACTTCGCATTGGGAAAAAATGTTACGCTGATGGGGAGGATCCTCGATGTCCGAGAAACCGGTGAACGAAACCGTTGAGTCCAAAAAAGAAAGCCCGGAAATCAAGCTGCCGGACAAGCGGCCGAGCATCTTCAAGGAATTTTTCATCTTTCTGAAGGAAGAAAAGGTCTGGTGGATTTCACCGATCGTCATCGTTTTGTTGTTGCTGAGTTTGTTCATCATTATGACCGAAGGCAGCGCGGTGTTGCCGTTTATTTACGCCGTGTTCTGACGAAGGATTGTCACGATTGTCGACGGGGAGGAGCACGGTCTCTTCCCCGTTTAATTTATTGATCCGCAACCGGGGAACACTTGCGCGAGCAGATGCGTGACTGACCTGAAACCCGTCCTGGAATTTACCGGCGAGCGACTGGTGCCCGATGATCCGGCGCACCGCGACCTGTACTGGGAGCACGTCGCCCGCTACCAACTGGCCGTGCCGTGGGCGGCCGGCAAGCGGATTCTCGATCTGGGATGCGGCTGCGGTTACGGGGCTCATGCATTGGCGCGGGCCGGTGCGCAAACGGTGCTGGGCATTGATCTTGCGCCCGCGGCGATCGAATACGCGACGGCGCATTACGCGCAGAAAAACCTCGCCTTTCAAACCGGCGATGTGCGCGATACGCGCCTGTCGGACGCTTCTTTCGATTTGATCGTCTGTTTCGAGTTGATCGAACACGTGCGCGAGCAGGACGCCGTTATCGCCGAGGCGCGCCGTTTGCTGGCGCCGGGCGGTTTGTTCGTTTGCTCCACGCCCGATGCCCGACGACCCGGCGCGGTGGAAAATCCGTTTCATGCACACGAGCTGGAGCGCGAGGAATTTCGTTCGCTGCTCGCCACGCATTTTCCCGCCGTTCGGTTGTTGGGGCAGCGGCGCATGGCGGGTCTGGCCTTCGAGCAACTCGACGGTCCGGGTGACGGCGCGGCCATATCACACGAACTGGCCGCCGGCGAGCCCTCCGATTATTACCTGGCTCTTTGCGGCGAAACGTTGCCCGACGCGGCGCGCATTGTGGAGATTCCGTATTTCCGCAACATCGACGAACTGCGCGACCAGTTGCGGCGGCGTGACGACGATGTTTCCGCGCGCGATGAACGCATCGTTGCCCTGCAGCGTGAGGTCGACGAGAAAAACGACTGGCTGCAAACGCTGTCAACGCAACGCGAGGAGTTGGAGCATCAGGTGCAGGATCGCGACGTGCGCCTGGAACTGGCCGCGCGCGAGCGCAACGAACTGCGCGCCGGGTGGGGCCATCGCCTGCAACGGTTGATGACGCCCGTGATCGAGCGGTTGCGTCGTTGGGGCAAGTCGCTTGTCCGCGCCACTTTTTTTTTAGGCGGAATTCTCCTTAGCCTGCCGTTGCTGATTTTGCACGGCTTGTCTTTCATTCCACGATTGATGCACGCCGCGCGCGCCTGGCGCATCGCCCGTCATTTGCCGACGATATTGTTATCGGTATCGCCCGCATCCGCTGAGGCGATGGTCGATAAACCACGAGAAGGCGCTCCGCCGGGCGTCTCGGTGGTCATTCCCTCGTTCAACGGTATGGAACTGTTGCGCGAACATCTGCCGTCGGTGCTGGCCGAGCAAGCGCGGTGTGCGTTTCCGGTGGAGATCATCGTGGTCGAGGATGGCGGCAGCGACGAAACCTGCGCCTGGCTGGCCCGTGAACATCCGCAGGTGAAAATCATCGAGCGCGCGACCAACGGCGGTTTTGCCGTCGCCGCGAATGAAGGCGTGGCGGCCGCACAACATCCGATCGTCTATCTGCTGAACAACGACATGCAACTGCTGCCCGGCGCGCTGGAACACGCCGCGTGTACCTTGTGGCGTACGGGCGTCTTCGCCGTCACCGGCGCGATCGCCATGGCGGAGACGCGCAAGACCGGCATCGAAACGGGTCTGGCGGTGGCCGACTGGCACGACGGTTTTGTGCACCTGCGTCATTGCGACGACCTGGGCGATCAGCCGCGCTCGACGCTCTACGCGGGCGGCGGCTCGACGGCCTATGACCGCGACGCGTTCTTACGCTTGGGCGGTTTCGCCGCGCTGTATGCGCCGTTTTACGCCGAGGATCTCGACCTGTCCTATCGCGCCTGGAAGGCCGGACGGCGGGTGCTGGTCGAACCGCGCAGCCGCGTGATTCACCGCCACCGCGCGACCATCGGCCGCGTCGCCGACGAGCGAAAAATTGAAACCACGTTGCAACGAAATCTGCTGCTGTGCACCTGGGCCAATCTGACCGATGCTGAAATGCTGCGCGAACATGCGCGCGCCATCACGCGGGCGGTGTTGCGCGGGCGCGTGTCGATCGAGGCGCTGCGGGCGGCATGGGCGAAAAAAGACGAACTGTTGCACACGCGCCGACGACCGGCCGGCGACGTGTTGACCGATCGGGAGATTCTCACCGGCGCCGGCTCGCGGGTATGGGATCGATTGCGCGCTGAGGGACCGCGCGCGTCTTCGACGGTCAACAAAAAACTCAAGGTGCTGGCGATCGCGCCGTATTGCCCGTATCCGCCGACGCACGGCGGGGCGGTGCGCATGTGGGAGTTGCTCACGCGCATGGCGGCGCGCCACGAGGTGCACCTGGCGGCGATGGTCGAGCGCGAGGCGGAGTTGGCGCATGCCGACGAGTTGCGCAAGCACTTCCCCCGCGTGTATTTGCACCTGCGCGGACCGGCCGACGCGGCGCCGCATTGGTGGCCGGCCAGCGTGGCCGAATTTCGTTCGCAGGCCTTTGAGCGGGCCGTCGATCGCCTGTGCGGCGAGGAGGATTACGACCTGGTGCAGGCCGAGTACCCGATCCTCGCGCATGCGTTGCCCTTCGGCGGACGGGCGAAAACGGTGCTGACCGAAATCGACGTTTATCACGTGGCGTATCGCCGCGCGGCGTGGGCGGTCGACGGGTGGGAGCAAAAGATTTTATCCACCTACGAATGGCTGCGCATGTTTCGCTACGAGGCCGAGCATGCCGACCGCGCCGATCTGCTGCTGGCGATGAGCGAGGTTGACGCCGCCGCCTGTCGTCGGCTGACGCGCACGCCGGTAGCGGTTGCGCCCAACGGCGTCGATCCGGCGCGCATCGCGTTTCAGCCGCGTCCCCCCAGGGCGCACGAGGTGCTGTTCGTCGGCCATTTCCGGCACACGCCGAACGTCGACGGCATCGTTTGGTTCGCGCGCGAGGTTTGGCCGCGCATTCGTGATGCGCATTGGCCGGCGCGGTTGCTGATCGCCGGTGCGGCCCCACCGCCGCGGGTGCAGGCGCTGGCGCATGATCCGACCATTCAGGTTCTCGGTTTCGTCGACGATCTGTCGCCGCTGTATCGTCGCGCGGCCTGTTTCGTCACGCCGATCCGGCGCGGGTCGGGCACGCGGTTGAAGATCATTGAGGCGATGGCCGCCGGCACGCCCGTGTTGTCCACCGCCGTCGGCGCGGAGGGACTCAACGCCCGGCACGATGAACATCTGCTTCTGGCCGACGATCCGGAGGCGCTGGCCGCGCATTGCCTGCGCTTGTTGAACGATCACGCATTGGGTGAGCGACTGGCCTTGGCCGCGCGGCAATTGGTGGAACGGGAATACAATTGGGAGGCGATCGCCGACCGGCTCGAGGCGGCGTGGCGGGAGGTGCTGCGATGATGTTCCTTTGGCGTCGTCCCGCTGCGGAGCGCATGCGCACCGTGCTGATTGTGCAGACCTGCAATGCCGATCTGCTCGGCCATGTCGTGGCCGAGGCGCGTCAACGGTTTGCCCGGGCGAAAATCACCGTGCTGGTGCAAAAGGGCATGGAGCCGTACCTGCCGGAACTGGCCGCCGACGAACGATTGATCAATCCCGTCGCCGGGCAGGCGGCGTTGGTGAGGCAACTGCGCGCGCGCCGTTTCGACGCGGTGTGCATCGTCGAGGGGGGCGAGCGCGGCTTCTGGAAACTCAAGCTGTTGCCGTTTCTGCTGCGGCCGCAAGGCGTTTGGTTGTACGACCGCATCGCACGACCGTGGCCGTTGAGCATGAGTCAGGCGGCGCGTTTGTGGTTGCGCCGCTTCGGGCCGGAACATTCGCCGTTGACCGCCCGCCGATTGGCCGCGCCGCTGACCGCCTGGCGGCTATGGAAATTTTATCGTCAAAGAATATCAAAAGAACCATAATCGGCAGGTCGGCAATTCCCCCTTGTCGGCAAAGGTGGTCCCTGTTAGAAATAGTCCACGATCTGCGTTCCATTGGGATAAGAAAGGAAAGGGCATGGCCCCCGAGGTTCCCGTTCCGACGCTCAATCAACAGCTTGGTTTTGCCGAGGAGGCGAAGCTTCTGCTGATCAATGCCGACGACGCCGGGATGTGCCACGCCGCCAACCTGGGTACGATCCGCGCCCTGGAAGCGGGCATGGTGAAAAGCACGACGGTCATGGCGCCGTGCCCCTGGGTGCCCGAAATTACCGTTTTTCTGCGCGCCAATCCGCAGTTTCATTGCGGGATTCACCTGGCCGTGACCAGCGAGTGGGACGACTACCGGTGGGGACCGGTGGCCGGACGCGAGCGTGTGCCGAGCCTGCTGGATGCCGAAGGATACTTTTTTCGCTCCGAAGCCGACTTTTTTGCGCAGGCGAAACACGAGGAAGTGGAGATCGAATTTCGCGCCCAGGTCGAGCGCGTGCTGGCGCTTGGTTTACAGCCCACGCACCTGGACAGCCACATGGGCGCGTATCATTGGGACGAGGATATCTTTCAAATCGCCAAACGGCTGGCCCGCGAATTCGGCCTGACCATGCGCATCGGTTACAATCCGCGGCGCTTGATCATGCGCCAGGAGGGCTGGGCGGTGGTCGACCGCCTCTGGTTCGACACCTACGACGTGCCCATCGGTCAGCGGAAAAGTTATTACGAGGGATTTCTCGAGCAATGCGAGCCGGGCGTGACCGAGCTGGTCATCCATTGCGGCGTCGCCTCCGACGAACTGACGGCCATTTGCGGCGCGACCGCCGCGCATCGCACGTTCGACATGGAGTTTTTCTCCAGCCCGGAAACCAGGCAATTGTTGGCCGACCTGAACATCACCTGCATCGATTACCGGATGCTCCAGGAACTGACCAACCGACAACTGACGCAAGATGGTTGACCGCCGCGTAAGCGCGGGCGGTTTTGACGGATAATTCGGCAAAGGGGGTTCCGATGCGTAAATCCATGATCTTCATTTCCGTGGTTGTGTTGTTGGCCATCGGCGTTTTCGCCAGCGTCAATTTCGCCCAGGATCCGCTTGCGGCGATCGACGCCGCTTACGCCAAGCGCAACGGCTCGGGCCAGAACGCGCGCGCTTCGCTGGCCCTGGCTGAACAAGCTTTCAACAACGGCGGCGGCTTCGAAGCGGCCTGGCGAGCGGCGCGGGCGTGCTTCTGGATTTGCGATCGCTCCGAGAACACCAAAGTGGATGTCGAATTCGGCAAGCGCGGTTGGGACTGGGGCAAGAAGGCCGCCGAGCTCGCGCCCAATCGCGTCGAAGGTCATTACTACGGCTGCATCGCCAGCGGCGAATACGGCAAGGGCATCGGCATCGCCAAGGCGATTTTCAAGGGCATGGGCGGCGAATACGAAACCCAGTGCAACAAGGCGATCGCCATCAATCCCGGCTTCGATCGCGGCGGTCCGCTGCGGGCGATGGGCCGCTATTATCAGGTGTTGCCCAAGCTGGCGCGCAAGCTCGACAAGGCCCTGGACTATTTAATCAAATCGGAGAAAATCGCGCCGTGCATGACACGCACGCGCTTTTACATGGTGGAGTTGTACAAGGAAACCGGCGAATTGGATAAAGCCAAAGCGACCGGCCAGAAGGCGCTGGCGGAAGCCGGCTGCGCCGAACACGCCTGGGAGTGCTCCTATTACAAGGAGCAGATCAAAAAACTCCTGGCGGATATTCCGGCGCAGTGATCGAATTCCGGCGACAGCGAAAAGGGTTTGGCATGGCGTGGCATCCATGATCATCAAATTCGGTAACAACACTACAGGACGGATCTAGCGATGAAGGCGATAGTCAAAGCGAAACCGGAAATCGGCGGGCTCGAATTTCGCGAACTGCCCGTTCCCCAGCCGGGACCTCACGATGTTCTGATCAAAGTCAAATGCGCCGCGATTTGCGGCACCGATCTGCATATCTACAAATGGGATCCGTGGTCCCAGGGACGTCTGAAACTCCCGCGAATCATCGGCCACGAATTCGCCGGCGAAATTGTGGAAATCGGCCGCGTCGTCGAGCATTTCAAAGTCGGCGATTACGTCAGCGGTGAAGGACACCTGGTGTGCGGTTTTTGTCAGATGTGCCGCACGCACCAAAGCCACATTTGCGAAAACTGGGTCGGGCTCGGCTACGACGTCGACGGCGCCTTCGCCGAATACATCGTGCTGCCCGAAGCCAACGTCTGGGTTAATGATCCGGACATGAAGCCGGAAATCGCCGCCTGCCAGGACCCGTTGGGCAACGCGGTGCACGCGGTGTTCGCGGCCGATTGCGTGGGCAAGAAGGTCGTCGTGTTCGGTTGCGGGCCGGTCGGCATTCTGGCCGTCGCGGTGCTCAAGGCGATCGGCGCGGCGCAGATCATCGCCATCGAGTGGGACAACGAATACCGGCGCGACCTGGCGATCAAGGCCGGCGCGACGCACACCTTGATGTCCAAGAACATCGACGACGTGCCGCAAGCGATTCGCGATATCACCGGCCACAAGGGCGCGGACGTGACCATCGAACTGGCCGGTACGCGGCGGGCGATTCAGGATGCGGTGCGCGGCGTGCGGCCCGGCGGCGACGTTATTTTGTTGGGCATTCCCGGCGAACCGGTGGAGTTCAACATCGCCGAGGAGATCGTGTTCAAGGCGATCCACATTCACGGCATCACCGGCCGGCAAATCTACGACACCTGGTACCGTATCGCCGGTTTGCTGCAATCGGGCGCGCTGAACATCGAATCGCTGATCACCCATCGGTTCCCCTTCGCCGAATACGAAAAGGGCTTCGACCTGATGATGCAAGGCAAATGCGGCAAAGTCGTGTTGGATTTATAACGAGCCTGCCGGAAGGAGAAGGCACATGTACGGAAAGATCAAACAGGACCTGCAAAACACGCTGGAACAAATTAAAAACGACGGTTTGTTCAAAATCGAATGGCCGCTGCTCGGACAGCAGGCGGCGCAGATCGAAGTCGAGCAGGGCAAGGTGCTCAACTTTTGCGCCAACAACTACCTGGGTTTGTCCAACCGCGTGGAGTTGATCGACGCGGCGAAAGCGACCCTCGATAAATACGGCTTCGGCATGAGCAGCGTGCGCTTCATTTGCGGCACGCAGGATCTGCACACCGAACTGGAGCGCCGGCTGGCCAGATGGCTGGGCTTTGACGACGCGATTTTGTACAGCTCGTGCTTCGACGCCAACGGCGGACTGTTTGAAACGCTGCTGACCGACGAGGACGCGATCATCTCCGACGCGCTCAACCACGCGTCGATCATCGACGGCGTGCGCCTGTGCAAGGCCGAGCGCCATCGCTACGCCAACAGCGACATGGCCGAACTCGAAGCGATTCTGCAAAAGACGCAGGACAAGCGCTATCGCTTGATTGCCACCGACGGCGTTTTCTCGATGGACGGCTACATCGCCAAGCTCGACGAAATTTGCGATCTCGCCGAAAAGTACGACGCGCTGGTGATGGTCGACGACAGCCACGCCACGGGCTTCTTCGGCAAAACGGGCAAAGGATCGATCGAGTACCGCAACGTGCTGGGCCGGGTCGACATTCTGACCTCGACGCTGGGCAAGGCGTTGGGCGGCGCGTCCGGCGGGTTCACCGCTTCGCGGCGGGAGGTGATCGACCTGCTGCGCCAGCGCAGCCGTCCGTACCTGTTCTCCAACTCACTGTGCCCGGCCATCGCCGGCGCCACGCTCCAGGTCCTGGACATGCTGGAGAAGGACACCTCGCTGCGCGACAAGCTGGAGCGCAACACGAAGTACTTCCGCGCCAAGATGAGCGAAGCGGGCTTCGACATTCTGGAAAGCGAACACCCGATCGTCGCGATCATGTTCTACGACGCCAAGTTGTCGCAGGACTTCGCCAACAAGATGCTCGGCGAAGGCATTTACGTGAAGGGCTTCTTCTACCCGGTGGTGCCCAAGGACAAGGCGCGCATCCGTGTGCAGATCAGCGCCGGGCACGAGCAGGAGCACCTGGATCGCGCCATCGCCGCGTTCATCAAGGTGGGCAAGGAGCTGGGTGCGATTAAGTAATAACTGTAGATAAGACAACGGGGAAGGGCGGTCGCCACGATCGCCCTTTCTTTTACGCGGCGTTCTTGTTTGGCGGCGCGTTAGACGTTATGGTGATCCATTCATGAGTACGTTGAGGCGATCATGCTGATGACCTTCGAGGGTCCGGAAGGCTCGGGCAAAACCACGCAAATCGTGCGCGCGGTCGAGTATCTGCGCTCGTGCGGTTTGCCGGTGGTGCAGACGCGTGAGCCGGGCGGAACGCCGATCGCCGACCAGATTCGCGCCGTTTTGTTGCGCGCCGACAACGCCGCGATCACGCCGCTGACCGAGCTGTTGCTCTATTTTGCCGCACGCGCGCAGCACGTCGCCGAGGTCGTCCGGCCGGCGTTGGAAGCGGGGAAGATCGTCGTGTGCGATCGTTTCGCCGATTCGACCTGGGCTTATCAGGGGCATGCGCGCGGCATGAACACCGAGATGATCGAGCGCCTCAACGACATCGCCACCGGTGGGCTGCGGCCCGATCTGACGCTGCTGTACGATCTGCCGATCGAAGAAGGGCTGCGCCGCGCCCGCTCACGCGCCGAGTGTCTCGACGACGCCGAGCGCGAAGATCGCTTCGAAAACGAGGCGCTGGAATTTCACCGCAAACTGCGCGAAGGCTTTCTGTTGTTGGCCCGGCGCGAACCGCTACGGTTTCGCGTCATCGACGCCGCCGGTTCGGTCGACGAGGTCTGGCAGCGCACCAAAGCGCTGTTGGACGCGGAAGTGCTCGGGAGGAACGCGTGAGCGGATTCGCCGACATCATCGGGCATAAACAACCCATCGACGTGCTGCGCCGTGCGATGCAAAACGGCAAGGTCGCCCACGCGTATTTGTTCACCGGCGCGGCGGGAGTGGGCAAAACGACCGTGGCGCGCGCCTTCGCGACCGCGCTCAATTGCCTGACGCTGCCCGACGACGCCTGCGGAACGTGCCTGAGTTGCCGCAAAATGGCGCAGGGCAATCATCCGGATTTCGTCGAGCTGGAATACGAAGCGGATCCGAAAACCGGCAAGGTCAGCGAGAAGTACAAGATCGAGCAGATTCGCTTGAAGGTGATCAAGCAATCCTATTACCGGCCGTTGGAAGGGCGCGTGCGCGTTTTTCTGATCAAGGACGCCGACACCATGACGCTCGAAGCGGCCAACGCTTTGCTGAAAACGTTGGAAGAGCCCAACGCGCAAAACATCTTTTTGCTGGAAACCCGTCATCCGCAATTGTTGCCCTCGACGATCCGCAGCCGCTGCCAGTTGCTGCGTTTCGGCGCGCTGTCACCAGAGGAAATCGGCCGCTATGTCATTGCGGAAATGGGGGCTTCGGAGGAGGAAGCGCTGACGGTCGCCGCATTGTCCGACGGCAGCCTGGGGAAGGCGGCGGCATTGGATCTGGAGTATCTGCAAAATGTGCGCTTGCCGTTGTTCGCGCAATTGTTGAAGATGGAGGGCGCGCTGGAAACGCGCGCGCTGGCGATGGGTGAGATGATTCTGGCCAGCGGCGAGGACATGAAAGAGGTCATCGACCTGCTGACCGGCTTTCTGCACGATGCGTTGCAGTGGCGCGTCGAGCCCGATCCCGCGCGCATTCGCAATCGCGACGCGCTCGCGCTCGTGGAACAGTACGCGCAACGATTTGACGTGGCCGACATTTACGCGAAAATGCGGTCGCTGGTGTATGCGCGCCGGTTGGTCGAGCGCAACGTGCACAAACAGATGATCGCCAACGGACTGGGCGTCGATTTGCTGGCGACCCAGGCGACGATGTTTACGAGAGGTAGACTTCCGAAATGAGGATTTTCCATATTCGTTTTCCCGGTAGCCGCCGGTTGTACAAATTCGACGCCGGCGATCTGGAAATCGCCGTCAACGACGTGCTGGTCGTCGAGGGCGATCGCGGCCCGCGCCTGGGCAGCGCCGTGGACGAGCCCGTCGATACCGAATGGGACGTCAAACAGCCGCTGCCCAAAGTGACGCGCAAAGCCACCGACGGCGATTTGAAAAAATCGCAGGCCAACAAATTGCGGGAAACGCAGGCTTCCGAGGTTTGCCTGCAGGCGGTGCAGGAGCAGGGGCTGCCGATCAAACTGGTGAAGGCGGAATACATCTTCGACGGCTCGAAGGTGATTTTCTATTTCACGGCCGAGGGGCGTGTTGACTTCCGCGAGCTGGTGCGCGTGTTGGCGCACCGCTTGCGCACGCGCATCGAGATGTATCAGATCGGCGTGCGCGACGAAGCGAAGATCCTCGGCGGTCTGGGCATCTGCGGTCGTGAATTTTGTTGTTCGTCGTTTTTGACCGCCTTCTCGCCGGTATCGATCCGCATGGCGAAAGACCAGGGATTGTCACTGAATCCGGCGAAGGTCTCCGGCGGGTGCGGACGCTTGCTGTGCTGCCTGGCCTATGAACACGAAGAGTACGCCGCCTTCCGCGAGGGCCTGCCCAAGATCGGCAAGCGGGCGATAACCCCCGAGGGCGTCGGGCGCATCAGCCGGTATGACATCATCAAACGCAAAGTGTACGTGCTCATCGAAGGCGGCGGCGAAAAGGAATTCGACCGCGATCAGATCCAAAAATACCGGGCTCCGGACAATCCTCCGACGTCCTGAGGCGGAGCGGGCGGATGAACGAAAACACCACCTGGATCCATCTGTGGCACACCATGCGCCCCAAGCATTGGGTGAAGAACGTGCTCATCTTCGCGCCGATGGTGTTCGCCATGGAGGCCACCAACGCGACCTCGTTGATGAAGACGTTCCTGGCGTTCGTGTTGTTCAACGGTCTGGTCGGGGCGGGGTATCTGTTCAACGACGTGCTGGATCGCGAAAACGACCGCCTGCACAAAGTCAAAGCCAATCGCCCGATCGCGCGCGATTTGCTGGCGCCCGGCACGGCCTTGAGCGCCGGCTTTTTGTTGTTTGCGCTTTCCGTGGCGTTGTCGTTCGCGCTCAATAAATCGTTCGGCTACGTGGCGCTGGCGTTTGCGATCATCCAGATTCTCTATAGCCTGGTGCTCAAGCACATCGTCATCGTCGATCTGTTCGCCGTGGCGGCCGGCTACGTGTTGCGCGTGGTGGCCGGCGGCGTGGTGATTCCGGTGGAGATTTCCAACTGGCTGTTGATCTGCACGATGCTGCTGAGCCTGTTTATCGCCTTGTCCAAACGCAGCCTGGAATTGCGCTTTCTCGCCGACGACGCCGTGCATCACCGGCCGACGCTGGCCGAGTACAATCTTTATCTGCTCGACCAGATGACCGCCGTGATCACCAGCGCGCTGCTGGTGGCCTACACCCTGTATACGCGCAGCCCCGACACCATTTCGCATTTCGACACGTCCAATTTGGTCTACACCGTGCCCTTCGTGCTTTACGGCATTTTCCGCTACCTGTACCTGGTGCACATCAAGGAAGGCTATCACACGCTGGAGCGTGTGCTGATCACCGACAAATCAATGATCATCAACATGGCGTTGTACGTGATTGTCGTGGCGTTGGTGCTCTACGCCTGATCATTCCTCTGCGGCGGGCGTTTCCTCGGTCACGTCTTCCGTTTTCGGTTCCCAGGCGGGCGGAACGATCGCTTCCAGGCGCGGCCGCAACTGTTCCATGACCGCTTCCAACTGCGGTTGGTATTTCTCGGGCAATTTCTTCGCCGGTTGCGAATACATTTTCATCTTCTGCGGATTGTAGTATGTGCCGTTGCGTCGGAAGCGAAAATCCAGATGCGGACCGGTCGAGCGACCGGATGACCCCACGCGGCCGATCATCTGCCGTTGCCGCACGCGCTGTCCCTTTTTCACCGACATACGCGATAAGTGCATATACAGCGATTCAAAACCGCCATCGTGTTGGAGAATGATCAAATTCCCCGCCGCGCCCGAACGTCCGGCGAAGCTGACCGTGCCGTCGGCCACGGCCCACACCGGCGTGCCCACCGGCGCGCCGTAATCGACGCCGTGATGCATGCGCCGGTCGCCCAGGATCGGATGGCGCCGCATGCCGAAACGGCTGGTGACGCGCATCGTATCCAGCGGCGCACGCAGAAACGTTTTCTTCATTTGCTGACCGGCTTCGTCGTAGAAACCGTTGAAATCCTCGTCGCCGACGTCCAGCCAGAAACCCTGTTTGCGGCCGGTGATCTTGCCGTCGTACTCGCCGGCCAGCAGGCGGCCGTAACCGTAATACTCGCCGTCGGGCAATTTGACCTTCTCGAAAATGAGCTTGAACGAATCGCCTTTGCGCGGATCGGATGAAAAATCGATGTCCCAGGCGAACAGGTTGCTGACCAGGCTCGCCAGGCCGTTGCTTTCCTTTTGCTCGAGAATGGCGTTGTACACGCACGTTTCGACGCGCGCGGCCATTTGGCGCACTTCCTTGGTCGTGGGAATTTCCACCCGCTTGGCCGCGAGGTTTTCGCCCTCGCGACGCAGTTGGTAAATCTCCAACCGATTGATGTAGTAATCCAGCGCGTTGAGTTGCCCTTCTTCGGAAAGGTACAACGTGAATTCCTGTCCCGGACGAATGTTGCGGAAGGGAAACTCGATCTCCCGCAGACGATCCACCGCCAGGTTCGCCTCGGATTCGGGCACTTGCGCATCGACCAGCGCCGAAAACAGATTTTGCCCCTGATTGATGATGCCGTTGACCGGAATGCCGGGAATGGGCGTCGGCGTCGGCGGCGGAGGCGGCGGGGTGGGCGTCGGCTCGGCCAGGTGATCGATGGGGTTGGGATTCTTGGCTTTGGCTTGTTGATAAAAGAACCAACTACCGATGACGAAACCGATAGCAACCAAGATGATCAGGGTTTGTGTGAAGCTGATTGTGCGTCGTCGGTACATGATGCCTTTCATCGACAAATGATTTGATGAGACTTAACAGAAATCGGCGAGAAAGGCAACAATTCATCGTGATTGCGTTGGCGCCTTGCTCAATCGCCGCTCGCGGCACGGGGAAAATTGCCGAATGTTTTGGAAAATCAACGACCTATTGCCTCATGTTTTTGCTCTTGCGTTCCTTGAATCGGATATGTATACTCACGCGCCTGAACAGAACCGGAAAACCATTGGGATGATAGATAAATGACAGTTTTTATTTCAATTATTCACTTGGTCGGATGCATTGTGTTGATCCTCGTCATCTTGCTGCAGACGGGCAAGGGCGCCGACTTGGGCGCGATGCTCGGCGGCGGTGGCGCTAATACATTGTTCGGTGGAGGCGGCTCCGGTGGTTTCCTGAGCAAAATGACCTCCGGCGTGGCGGTCCTCTTTTTGGTCACCTGCCTGACGCTGGCGTACTTGAGCGCGCATGAAACTTCGGTTACCCAGGACGGCGCCGTGCCGGCCAATGTCACCGGCGACGTGCCCGAGGTTACGCCCGATCCGACCACCGGCGTGCAGCAACCGGCCGATGAGCAGCCTGCCGGCGAACAGCCCGCCGCCGATCAACCGGCTGCCGATCAGCCGGCCGCCGATCAACCCGCAACCGAAGAACCGGCTCCGGCGGCAGAAGCTCCGGCGGCAGCGGCTCCCGCAGCGGAAGCGCAACCGGAAGCAGCCGCTCCGGTCGCCCCGGCCGCCGCGGAAGGCGGCGCGCAATAAGGTTCACGTTCCCGCACCGGTGAACATAGTTCATTTACAATTCGCTGAAGTGGTGGAATTGGTAGACACGCCATCTTGAGGGGGTGGTGAGCGACGCTCGTGGGGGTTCAAATCCCCCCTTCAGCATTTTGACATACATCCAATGACCGGCTTCGTGCCGGTTTTTTCTTTAAAACTCCCTTCTGCACAAAAGTGGAACGCGGCGGATATTTAGCCTTTTGTGCCTTTAACCGGGCCTTTGTATGAACGGTAATGCGCGATGGTCGATAACCTTTTGGTATCATTTATGATTTGTTGGATAAATTATCGATGTCCGATATGCGGCAATTTCTTGACAAGGGATTGCTGTTCAAAGTAGGATTAGAGTGTCCCAACGGAGGTTTGATCGTGGGAGAGAATGTGGTTGAGGTTCAAATTCTCGGGCGCAAGCTTCATATTGCCCATGACGGCAACGAAGATTACGTGCGGGAGATTGCCGAATTCGTCAACGACAAGATGGAACGCATTCAGTCCGAATCCAAATCGTCGACCACATTGAACGTCTCGATTTTGACCGCGTTGGACATCGCTGACGAACTGTTCAAACAAATCGGTCAGCATCGAAAAATATGCGAACAGATCGACAAAAAATGCATCGATCTGGTAAACTATGTTGACAGCAAGCTCTAACCGCTTGAGGAGGGGGCGACAAAGAAGATAGATTCATTCCCCTGCGCTTATGCGTGATGATTGGAAGTGTATTGAGCCAGTAACACATATTTGGGAACAGATCCCTGTCGTCATGTGTGAGACGCTTAATGCGTAGCGCCTTCGATGATAAATATGTGCCCACCTATTCTTACTGAATAGGTTCAATCGACGCGATCACACGGTCTGTGCGGGGGGATGCTTTTATATAGATATTGACCGGAAATCCGGACAAAAAGGGGCGCCGGGCCGGTCGAACAGAGAATCTGGGTCAGTTACAAGACAAGGCGGTCGCCGGTGGCGGCCGATTCAAATCAACGACGCTTTTGTTGCGGGAGTCAGTGAAGGCCATCACTCGGATGCAATTGAAGACTAAACGGTCAAAAGGCCGAGGTTGGATACGTGTAATTTCTCACCGCTGAGAAACTGCACGTTTTTACGCATTCCCCGACAGAACGTTCCATGATTTCCGCCCACTTTCTCTGTTCACCCTGTAGTTTCGGTACGAGTTCAGCCGTCCGCTAAGCTATATAAGCGGGTTTGGCGGGCGATCATATAATCCTAACCAAGGAGCATAGCAGTGACTGGGATTCAAATCATGCTGCTGGCTCTGGCCGTCTTAGTCGCATTGGCGACCGGTGGTGCGGTAGGCTACCTTCTGCATCGCACCATCTCGCAAAAGCGGCTCAGCGACGCCGAAACCCAGGCCGATCGCATCATCGATGATGCCAAGGCCAAGGCCGCGTCGTTTGAAAAAGAGGCCGAGCTAAAGATGAAGGATCGCCGGCTCCAGTTGCAAATGGAAGTCGAGCGAGATGCGAAGGAAAGGCAGAAGGAACTCGATAACCTTGACAAGCGTCTGATCAACAAGGAGGAAAATCTCGACCGAAAGACCGCTTTATTGGATGAAAAGGAAGTGGAGGTCACCACGCGGGAGAAGATCCTGCTGGTGCGTGAAGCCGCGTTGGACCAGATGGAGAAGAAGTACGGAGCTTTGGTCAACGAGTGGCAATCCCGCTTGGAACGCGTGGCCGGTATGAGCCAGATGGAAGCCAAAAAGGAATTGATCAAGGCGATGGAATCCGAGGCCAAGCACGAGGCGGCCAAGATGATCCGTGAGATCGAGGACGCCACCAAGCTGACCGCGGACGCCAACGCCAAGAAGATCATCGCCCTGGCCATCCAACGGTATGCCGGCGATTACGTTGCCGAACGGACCGTCAGCGTGGTCGATTTGCCCAACGACGATATGAAAGGGCGCATCATCGGCCGCGAAGGACGCAACATCCGGGCGTTGGAAGCGGCGACGGGCGTCGATTTCATTGTGGATGACACGCCGGAAACGGTCATCCTCAGCAGTCACAATCCGATTCGCCGCGAAGTGGCGCGCGTCAGCCTGGAACGGTTGATTGCCGACGGTCGCATTCACCCCGGACGCATCGAAGAGATCGTCGTGAAGGTGACCGAGGAAATCGAACAGGGCGTCGTGCAGTCCGGCGAACAGGCGACCTTCGACGTCGGCGTGCACGGCATTCATCCGGAGTTGGTCAAACTGATCGGGCGGTTGAAATACCGCACCAGTTACGCCCAGAACATTCTCCAGCATTCGCTGGAAGTGTCGTTCCTGGCCGGCATCATGGCGGCCGAATTGGGCCAGAACGTCAAACTCGCCAAGCGAGCCGGGTTGCTGCATGACATCGGCAAGGCCGTCGACCACGAGGTGGAAGGCAGCCATGCGATCATCGGCATGGATCTGGCGCGCAAGTACGGCGAGTCCGAGGCGGTCATTCGGGCCATCGGCGCGCACCATGAAGAAGTGGCTCAGGAATCGGTAATCGACATTGTCGTGCAGGCGGCCGACGCGCTTTCCGGCGCGCGTCCCGGCGCCCGGCGCGAGATGTTGGAATCCTACGTCAAGCGGTTGGAAGACCTGGAACGAATCGCCAAGGAATTCTCCGGCGTGGAAATGTGCTACGCCATCCAGGCCGGCCGCGAAATCCGCATCATCGTCGAGTCCGATAAAATCGACGACGACCAAACCGTGATGCTCAGCAAGGACATCGCCCGCAAGGTCGAAGCCGAACTGAGCTACCCGGGGCAGATCAAAGTCACCTGCATCCGGGAGCACCGTGCGGTCGAGTACGCCAAATAAACGTTACGCAGACGCTTCGATAACGCCCTCCGTTTCGGGGGGCGTTTTTATTTTCCCTTGAGGATGAGCGCGGCTTTTTCGATGCCGCCCAGGGTCAGGTCGACCATGGGAAACACCTCGCGCACCAGGCTGATCGAATACGCGCCGTAGGTGTAGTCCCACTCGCGGCGGTCGATCGGATTGACCCACACGCTATGCGGGAAGCGTTCGCGCAGATCGCCGAGCATGTCGATGCCCGTCCGGCGCTGGCCCATGCGGTGGGTGATGGCCAACGCGCCGCGCGGATGCAGCAGTTCATACGGCGCCATCGCCGCGTCGCCGACGATGATCACCCGCGTGTCTTCCTTTTCTTTAAGCAGGTCGATCAGCCGCACCGGCTTGGTGTAGCGGCGCGGATCCTCGTAGACGACTTCGTAAATGCAGTTGTGAAAAAAGAAGGTGCGCAGGCGTTTGAAGGCGCTTTCCGCATGGCCGAACAGCGCCCGCGTCAAGCGCACGTAGGGCGTCATCGACCAGCCGCCGTTGTCGATGAACAGAAACACCGAAAGTTTATCGCGCAGGCTGCGGTCGAAAACCAGCTCGATCTCGCCCGCGTTGCGCACGGTTTCGTAGATCGATTTTTCGACGTTCAGTTTGTCCTTCGGACCGGCCGGGGCGAGGTGCTTCAACGAACGCAGGGCTTCGCCGAGATTGTGCGCGGACAACTTCGCTTCGGCCGAGTAGTCGATGTAGCGCCGCTCCATCGCCACCTGAATCGCGCTGCGGTTCATGCTGGTTCCGCCGACGCGCATCCCGCCGGGGTGATGCCCGCCGTGACCGACCGGGCTGGTGCCGCGCGTGCCGATCCAGCGATTGCCGCCGTCATGGCGTTCGGTCTGCTCGCGCAGACGATCGAGGAAATAGCGTTCCAGTTCCTCGGGCGTCATCGCTTTGATTTTGGCCTGCTCCTCCGGGCTGAGACCGGCGAGGTTGGCCGGGTCGTTCAGCCATTCCCGCAGCAGCCGCTGCATGTCGGCGGTCAGCGCGTTGAGCAGTTCGTCGTCCAGTTCCTTGCCGGCGAAGTAGTTGGCGAAAATCTTGTCGTAGGTGTCGAACTGCCGCTCGCTCTTGATCATGATCGAGCGGGCGACCACGTAGAAATCGTCGAGGCCGGAAATCATCCCCATGGCGAGGGCCTTTTGCAGGCGCAAAAACGAGGTCGGGCTCACCGGGATCCCGTAATCGCGCAGGCGATAGAAAAAGCCCTCGAACATGGTTCGCTCCTACGCGGTGCGCTGGTTGAGCCACGAGCGGGCGCGCAGCAGGTCGTCGGATTTTTTGAACAGCAAACCCAGCAGCGGCACCTTGCGATCATCCGACAGTTGCTTCGGATCGAAACCGTCTTCGCTCATCAGCGCCTGCACCCAGTGCAGCAGCTCGCGCGTGGCCGGCTTTTTCTCGATGCCGTCGATCTCGCGCAGGCGATAAAATGCTTCGATGCACGCGTCGGCGATGCGGTCGGCCAGGTTGGGGAAATGCGCGTCGACGATTTCCTTCATCATCTCCGGCCGCGGGAAGGCGATGTGGTGGAACACGCAACGGCCGAGGAACGGGTCGGACAGATCGCGCTTGGCGTTGGACGTGATGACGATCACCGGCCGGTGCGTGGCGTGGGTCGTGCGGTCGATTTCGACGATGTCGAAACTCATTTGATCCAGCACGTCCAGCAGGTCGTCCTGAAACTCGCTGTCGGCCTTGTCGATTTCGTCGATCAGCAGCACCACGCGCTCCTGCGCCGTGAACGCCTGGCCGATCTTGCCCATGCGGATGTACTCTTCGATGTTGGACACGTTGCGTTTCGAATCGCCGAAGCGGCTGTCGTTGAGGCGCGTGAGCGTATCGTACTGATACAGCGCCTCGACGGCCTTCATGTTGCTTTTCACGTTGAGCTGAATCAGCGGCATGCCCAGGTCCTCGGCGATCGCATGGGCCAGCAGCGTCTTGCCGGTGCCCGGCTCGCCTTTGAGCAGCAGCGGCAGTTCCAGCCGGATGGCCACGTTGACCACCCGCGCCAATTCGGGATCCAGAATATAGGTCTTCGTTCCGGTAAACCGGGGAGCGGTCATCAGCCTGATACCTCCCTTTATTCGCCGGCGATTTCGGGGGAATGGTTCGCGGTGTGATTTCTGATCGCCAAAACGGGAATTATGCTGACCAGCACCAGGACGGCGCCGATAAGGAACGCGCCGACATAGTGCAGAATATCGACAATCATGCCGCCCAGGATCGGTCCGCTGGCCAACCCGATGCTCATGCCCAGGTTGAAAATGGCCATTGAGCCGCCCATGGCGCCTTTCTTGCCTTCGGTGGTCATCATACCACCTGCGGCCGGAATGGAAATGGCGCCGGCCACGCCCATCAACAGGTTGATCGCCAGCAACTGCCAAAAGCCGTTGACGAAGACCATCATCGCCAGACTGACCGCCTGGCCGACCGTGCCCACGATCAACAAACTGGAACGATTGACCCGGTCGCCGAGGTGGCCGAAAAACGGTTGCATGGCCGCGCCGGTCAACAGGTTGGTGCTCAGGACGATGCCGACCTGCGTGGTCGTCAGATGCAATTGCAACTCGCCGAACAGCGGCAGCAGCATCGTGACGATGCCCCGCCCGAAGGAATTGGCGATGCGAAAGAAGAACAATCCGCGGATGATCGGATTTCTCAGCAAGACCCGGTAGCGTACTTCGGTCCGCGATTGGCTTTGCGCCTTCGTGAGTTGCGGTTCAGGCAAAAGGCAAAGCACGGAAAGAAAGCTGATGAAGCACAACGCGGCGAGAAAAATGAAGTTGGCGGAAAAAGACAGGTAATCTTCGATCATCCCGCCGATAATCGGGCCGCAACCGAAACCGCCGAAGAGGGCCACCACGAACCAGCCCATGTAGGTCGATTCCTTGCCGTCCGGGCTGATCTCGCCGACATACGCCTGCGAAACGGGGATGATCATCGCTCCGGCCAGCCCTTGAAACGCGCGCACGCCCACCAACTGCCACGGCGAATTGCTGAACAGAAAGCCGATCGCCGCCAGCACTTGGATGAGCAAGCCGGCGATGATGAACTGCTTGCGGCCGTGACGGTCGCTCAAGCGGCCGACCGCCGGCATGGCGAACATGCGGGCGATGGAAAAGCCGCCGAAAATCAGTCCGAGCATGAAGCCCGACGCGCCCAGGGTGTTGGCATAGGTGGGCAAGAGGGGCGAGATGATCCCGACGCCGAGCATCGCCACGAAGATGGCCAGCCACAGCACGATGAAAGTGCTTTTGACATTGGCTTGTTTCGCTGCGCCCACGACGTTTCCTCCGGAAAGAACGCCGGATGATATCATGCGATACCCGTGAAAGAAACTGACTTGCACCACGATGGATGACACGTTACACTTCGCGCCGCGAATCCAATGATTCTCGCGGGGTTGGTAAACGATGAATCTGTCTCCTGCTGATTTCGATTTGTTCAAACAACTGGACGAGTTGTGTTATCCCGAAAGCGTGGCCGTGGTCGGGGCCAGCGAAAACCTGCTGAAATGGGGCAGCTTTTTGATGGTCAGTCTCCTGGCCGGGGATTTCAAAGGACCGATCTATCCCATCAATCCCAAAGCCAAAAGCGTGTTGGGCGTCAAGGCCTATCCCTCGCTGTTGGAATGCCCGGGCTCGATCGACCTGGTGTTCATCACCGTGCCGCAACCGTTGGTGCTCGATGTGATCCGCGAATGCGAAGAGAAGAAAGTAAAAAGCGTCGTGGTCATCACCTCCGGCTATAGCGAGGTCGGCGGCGAAGGCTCCAAGTTCGAGGAAGAGTTGGTCGCCGCGGTGAAAAAGGCCGGCATGCGCATGATCGGCCCGAACACGATGGGCATGATTTCCACCCACCAGAATCTGTTCTGCACCGGTTCCAACGCCCTGCCGCCCAAAGGCGGCATCAGCATGATCAGCCAGAGCGGCAACCTCGGCGCGCAGGTGGTCATGTGGGCCGAGGAACAGAACGTGGGCATCAATAAGTTTTTCGGCACCGGCAACGAGGGCGATGTTTCCTGCACCGACCTGATGCTCTACCTGGCCAACGACGAATCGACCAACGCGATTCTCGCGTACCTCGAGGGCGTCGACGAAGGGCAGCGCTTCCTGCAGGCCGCGCGCATGGCCGCCGAACGCAAGCCGGTGATTCTGTTGAAAAGCGGCCGGACCGACGCGGGCGCGAAAGCGGCGGCCAGCCACACCGGCGCGTTGTCGGGCAGCTTTGAAATCTTCAAAGGCGCGATGCGCCAGGCCGGTGTGATCCTCGTGCCGCAACCGATGGACCTGATCGACGGCGCGGCCTGCAACTACCTGCCGATGCCCAAGGGCCACAACGTGTGTGTGGTCACCCTCGGCGGCGGGTGGGGCGTGGTCGCCTCGGATCTGTGCAACGAATACGGGCTCAAATTGCCCGATCTGCCGCCCGACGCCATCGCTCAGCTCGACACCATTTTGCCTTCCTTCTGGAGCCGACAGAATCCGGTCGATCTGGTCGGGCAGATCGATCCCGCGCTGTATGCGAAGGCGCTGGAGATCGTCGTCGCCTCCGAGCAGTTCGACGCGGTGATTACCTTGGGTCTGATCGGTTCATCGAGCCTGGTCAGCGACACGGTCAGCAACGCGCATCGCGTCGCGCCCGAGTCGATCAACGAGCAGATGATGATGCAGATGAAGGCGATCAGCGACGGCTTCGAGGAAAGCATCCACAAAGACATCGCCCGCCTGACCAGGCAGTACGGCAAACCGATCATCAACGTGTCGCTCGACAAGCGCCCGCACAAGCTGATCAGCAACCTGGGCAACGGCGATTATTTGGTCATCTTCAACACGCCGGAAAAAGTGGTGCGCGTGTTGGCGGGTATGGTCTACTACCAGAAATGGCGCAAGTCCGTCGGCCTGCCGATGATGTAAGCGGTTCGTTTCAGCGCAGCAGTGCGAGCAGTTCGTTGTGGATCAAACCGTTGGTGGCCACGACGTGCGGCTGCTCCAGATCCACCGCGCCGCCCTCGAGATTCGTCACGTGCCCGCCGGCCTCGCGGCAAATCAGAATGCCCGCCGCCACGTCCCACGGCTTCAGATGCAGTTCCCAATAACCGTCGAAACGCCCGGCGGCCGTCCAGCATAAATCCAACGCGGCGCTGCCCACCCGGCGCATGCCTTGCACGGCCATGATCACGCGTTGAAATTCGGCGAGGTTGTTGCGCGCAAGCGTGCGACGCGCGTAGGGAAAGCCCGTGGCGCACACGGCGCGGGCGAGGGGTGCGGTGGCGCTGACGCGCAGCGGTTGCCCGTTGAGCGTCGCCCCTTGGCCTTTGACGGCGGCGAAGGTTTGGTTCATTTCCGGCGCGTGCACCACGCCGACGACGATCTCATCGTTTTCCAGCAGGGCGATGCTCACCGCATAGGCCCAGAAACCGTGCGCGAAATTGTTCGTGCCGTCGAGCGGATCGACCACCCATTTGCGCGTACCGTCGCCGATGAGCGTTGTGCCTTCCTCGGCGATCAGTGCGTCGTGCGGACGGCTCTCCGCCAAGCGTTTGGCGATCAATGACTCGCTGGCGCGGTCGGCTTCGGTCACGACCTCGTTCTCGCCTTTCATCTCCATCGTCGTGTGCCCGAAATAGTCGTGCAGCAACCGGCCGGCTTCCCGGGCGACGGATTGCGCCAATTCAAGATCCTGCGCGTATGGCATGTGGGTATTCATGATGGTCAGCAGCCTAAGTCACCCGTTGGGGCGAAGCAAGGAATTTCTTATTCGTCAGCGTTGCGAAAGGGCGGTCACACGATCGTCATCGATGTTCCAAATACCCTCGTAGAAATGATAGACGATGCCGGTGTTGGCCACGCGTTGCCGATGGCGCGATTGCAGGTGGCGCTCCTTGTCATTGCGTCGCAGGCCCATGTACTGCTTATCCCACTTATCCATAAAATAGATAATCTTGGGTTGGCGTATTTCCAGCAGGGAATACAGCGACGACATGCGCGCGGCGCGATCCCGGCAGGAATCGGCGAGAACGACGTGGATGTGCGCCACCTCCGGATCGGTCAAACCGACCAGATCCAGCACCTGCCGGCGGCCGAAATAATACAATGCGCCCACGTCGTGCGTCGCCACCAGGTCTCCCGGCGCCGTGTGGTCGTTCACCCATTGCACGGTGGAGAGCATCGAATCGCGCGTGTTGTCCAGATTCATGCGAAACAAGACGCGATGCAAAGCGCCGTTAAACGCGGCCATGAACAGAAAGACAACCAGGATGCACAGCAGCGCGGGACGGGCGAGCGACGCCAGCGACGGTTGCGGCCGTTGCGCCAGCCAGGCGACGAACCGCCGGCCGCCGATCGTCAGAGCCACCAGCAACAGCGGCAACAACGGGTGCTGGTAACGTCCGCCGTAATGCAACAGCGCGCCCACGAATTGCGACGTATAAGCCGCGTAGAAAAGCAACATGAACAACCAGGGATATACGCGTTTGAAAAACGGTTTGGCCCACAACAGCAGCGGCAACAGGAAAAGGAAGGATCCCGGCAGAACGGGCAACGCCAGGCGCAAGACATGAAAACGCTCCGCCCAACCCAGGCAATAATCGCCGAAGAAATGTTTTTTCGCCGAAACGGTCAGCGGGAAAATCGTCTCGTTGTAGTGATAGTTCAGCGCCAGGTACGGGCTCACCACCAACAGCGCCAACAAGCCGGAGAGAATTACCTGATAAAGATTTCGCCGTCTCCGCATCGCTTCGACCATGGCCACTGCGTACAAAGCGGCCGCCGCAAACCATCCTTCGGGGCGGGTGAGGATGGTCAATCCGGCCAGAACGCCGAACGCGAAAATCAGGAGCGGTTTCGTTCGCGACCATTCGAAAAGGACGAACGTCCAGATCAACAAGGCGGTGAAGGGCACGGTTTCCAGGCCGTTCAAGCTGTGCGCGGCCATCAATCCGCCCAGGGCGACCACCGCCGCCGCGAAGGCGGGCGTCAGTTCGTCGTCTTGCAGCGCTTTCGTCCAATAAAAAACGCCGGCGATCAACGCCAGGAAAAAGAAACATCCGACGATCCGCGCGGCGCTCGGCACGCCGACCAGCTTGCCCAGCAAACCCATGAGCAGAACATGCAGCGGGCTGGTGATGCCCGCCAGGGGGGAGGCCTGATTGACTGCCGGCAGGTTGTGTTCGGCGATGTTGCGCGCGGCGGTCAGTGAGATGTAGCTATCGTCGATCGGAAAGATTTCCTCGAATCCCTTGAGGGGAAACAGGGTGAACGCAAGTACGGTTAGCGAAGTAAATAATAACAACCAAGGCAGGAAAGTGCGATAAGCGCCACGCTCCGCTTGCGAGGCGCGCCAAAGGCAGAAAATCCAAACCGCTGCCAATAAATACGGCAACGTATCTTCCTTCTAGCCCCCAAAGCGAAGATGACAATTAATTGATATCATTTCCTTTTGGAAAAAGGAACAAAAAAATAGATTATAAGGAAGGAATAGGAATTTTCCCGCTCTGACCGGCCGAGAAATAGTCGATGATTCGCCGGCCCACTTCACGCACTTCCATATAATTTACCGTACCGCCGATGAATCCGCCGACCACGGGGATCATCTTGGCGAACAACGCCTTGCGCGTGATGCGAATCGCAAAATGCTTCAGCAACAACGAACGAACCGCCTTCATGCTTTCCTTGTTGAAAACCCGTTCGATCGTCGAGCGGGTGGGCGTTGCCTCGCCGTTGCCGATAAACCGCAGGACGATATCGCGCACCACGTCGCTACCGAAAACCGGCACCAACAATTCGTAGCGGGCGTTCTCCCGTTGAAAAAATTCGGGCTCGTACAACAAGGCGATGTGCGCGGCCAGGCGCATTTCCAGATGGATCATCGCCGCGACGTCGGCGGCGGAAGCGGGCAGGGCGAGCCATGGATTGGCCGGCAGGCCGGTGATGAAGCCGGCGCTCACGCCCTGGCGACGATAAGAGCGAACGATGCGCCAGGCCAGTTGCTCGGCGGTCTCGTGCGGATGCTTGGCGCGCAGCCGCTCAAGAGTGCCTTGCACTTGTTGTTCGTCGATGCCGATGGCCCACTCAAAGGCGCGTTGCGTAACCGGCGACTCCGCCGTATCGCCGGCATCCCTGACCGGTTGATCCATTACTGAGGTTCCTTGCGCAAATCCTTGTTCCATTCACACCGATAAAAATTATATTCGTAAATGGTCACTTCGTCATCGCCGCTCATTTGGTAAGCGTGCTTGTAGCTGTTGACCTTGCGCAAGTGCCGGCCGCGATCCGTATAGGTAAGCCGGAGGAAGAAGCCGTCCCATTGCGGCGTAAAGTAGAGCATTGTCGGTCTGTGTTTGCGCACGACTTGGTATAGTCGTTGGCGCCGCTTGTCGTTTCCTTCACATAACGGCGGTGCTTCGGCATACACGCGGGCGATTTCCGGATCGGCCAGACCGACCAGATCGAGCACCGGTCGCTCGCCGAAATAATACAACGCGCCAATGTCGTGCGTGCCGATGATGTCGCCCGGTTCGGTGTTGGCCCTGATCCAATCGGTGATGTTCATCAAATACGCTTGCGCGTTGACCAGCGCGTTGCGATAGACGCCCAGTTGCATCGTCCCCCCGATGGCGGTTATCACCGTCAAATACAGCAGAACGATCCCGCCGACAATCAGGTGCCGCCACCAGTCCGGCCGGAACAAACGCCGGTACAGTTCGTCGGCGCCCGCGATCGCGCCGGTGAGCAGAATCGGCAGCAACGGATGCTGATATCGTCCCCAATAGTGGCCCAACGCGCCGGGGAATTGCGATGTATACGCCGCGTAGAAAACGAGGATGAACGCCCACGGATACACGCGCCGCAGGAAAGGGCGCGACCAGTACAGCAACGGCAATAAAACAAGGTAGGGCGCGAACATCAGCCAGATGGTGAAAAAGGTGATCGACGCCTTGCTGAGCAGCGGCAGACAGCCGTCGGAGAAGAAGTGCTTTTTCGCCGACACGGTGACCGGGAACATCGCGCCGTTGTAATAGAGCTCGGCCAGCAAGTATGGTGCGATCGTCAACAAAGCGAGCGATCCGGAAACGAGCAGAGGCGTCAGCGATTGTTCCTGGCGGTTTTTCCACCAACGCCATCCGGCGACGGCATAGATAACCAGGGCGGCGAACCAGCCTTCCGGCCGGGTCAGGATCGCCGCGCCGATGAGCATGCCGAGCGGGTAAAACCAGCGCGGGCGATCGGCGGTGCGTTCATAACAATAAAATATCCAAATCAACAACGCGGCGAAAAAGGTCGTCTCCATCCCGTTCAACGCGCCGAAGGTGAGCGGCCCGCAACTGATGGTCACCACCGCGGTCGCCAGCGAAGCGTGAAACGATGCGCCCAGTCGCTGCGACCAGTTGAACACGCCCCACGATAACGCGAGATACGCCAACAGGCCGACCACGCGGTTGGCGATCTCCACGGCCATCACTTTGGCCAGCAAGCCGATCAACAATACATGCAACGGGCTGGTGACGGCCGACAGCGGGATGCGCGGATTGACCGCCAAGATGTTCATGGCGGCGAAATTGCGCGCGGCGGTCAAGGTGATGTAGCTGTCGTCGATGGGGAACGCCTCGACGTATCCCTCCAGCGGAAACATATAGCGGCAAAACGTCGCCAGCGTCGTGAGCATTAAGGCAATGAACAGGCCTCTGCGCCACGTTGGGGACAGCGGGCCGGCCATTCCCTCCCGCCGGTACAACAGGCCGATGACGACCGCCCAGCCCAACACCAATATCAACATTCGGCCACTCCGCACATCATCAAAGTCCTGCGAAACGAGACGTTATTATCCAGGGAAGTATACATGCACTTGGTGCTATGCTAGCGGGCTTGGATACAAAAGTCCATTGCGAAATAAAAAATTTTTATGAGGCAGTAATATTGCTGCTGCGTTGCACGGAGAGTACGCCTTTGATTTTCCGTAGCGAGTCCATCAACTTCGCCAGTTGATCGATGTGGGTGATTTCCACGATGAATTTCAGGTCGACGGTGGAATCCTGCAGCGCTTTGGAATGGATTTCGTGGATGTTGATTTCCAGTTCGCCGATCACGCGCGTGATCTCGGCGAGGATGCCCGCTTGATCCATGACGACCACGTCGATGTGCGTGGACACGGTTTTCGCGCCGGTGCCGATGTCCCATTCCACGTCCACCCGGCGCTCCTCGTCCAGATCCATCGCGTGCGGGCAATCGGCCGCGTGCACCGTGATCCCGCGACCGCGCGTCACAAAGCCGATGATCTCCTCGCCGGGCACGGGATTGCAGCACTTGGCCATGCGGAAAAGAACATCGTCGACGCCGTGGATTTTGATCCCGCCGGGCTTCTTGCGCTTGAGCGGACGCAACAGACGATCGATCGGCGATTCGATCGGCCCGGTGGCCAGCTTGTCGGGCTCGACCACTTCCTGCAGCACGTATTTCGACGACATCTTGCCGTAGCCGATGCCCGCCAGCAGCGCCTCGGACGTTTTGTAGTGATACTTGCGCGCGATCTCTTCCAGCTTGCCGGACTTTTCCAGCTTGTTGAGGCTGATCTTGAAGCGCGACAGTTCCTTTTCCAGAATCGTCCGCCCCGCCGACAACGAGCGTTCGTGTTCCTCCTCTTTGAGGAAGGAGCGGATCTTCTGCTTTGCCGTGCTCGTCTTGACGATCTGCAGCCAGTCGCGGTTGGGATGTTGGTCTTTTTTGGTGATGATCTCCAGCCGGTCGCCGCTTTGCAGTTGGTACTTGAGCGGCACCATGCGGCCGTTGACCTTGGCGCCCACGCACGTGTGGCCGACCTGCGTGTGAATGCGGTAGGCGAAGTCGATCGGCGTGGCGCCCTTGGGAAACGAGAGCACGTCGCCGGCCGGGGTGAACACGTACACCTCGTCGGAGAACAAATCGGTTTTCAGACTGGCCAGGAACGTGCGCGGATCGTCGGTCTCGCGGTGCCACTCGATGATCTGCCGCAGCCAGTCGAACTTCTGCCCGTCCTTGTCGGCGGCGCCGCCTTCCTTGTAACGCCAGTGCGCGGCGATGCCGTACAGCGCGACGCGGTGCATCTCGAAGGTGCGAATCTGCACTTCCATCCGCTCGCCCTTGGGGCCGATGACCGTCGTGTGCAAGCTTTGGTACATGTTGGCCTTGGGCAGCGCGATGTAATCCTTGAAGCGGCCGGGGATCGGCTTCCACAGCGAGTGAATCAGCCCCAGCACCTCGTAGCATTCGGCCACCGACGCCAGGATGATGCGAAAGGCGATGATGTCCATCACCTCTTCGAATTCCAGATTTTGCGCGAGCATCTTGCGATGGATCGAATTGATGCTCTTCACGCGGCCGCTCAGCTCGGCTTGAATGTTGTGTTCGGCCAGCATGTCGCGCAGCACCTGGATCACTTCGTGGATGTAATTGTCGCGCTCCTTGCGCCCGTGCGACAGCTTGAGCACCAGGTTGTAGTACGCCTCGGAATTCAGGTAGCGAAACGACAGGTCCTCCAACGCCGATTTGATCCACTGCATGCCGAGGCGGTGGGCGAGGGGCACGTAAATTTCCATCGTCTCGCGCGCGATGCGCCCGCGTTTTTCCCGCTGGACGAATTCCAGCGTCAACATGTTGTGCAAGCGGTCGGCCAGCTTGACCAGAATGACGCGAATGTCCTTGGCGGTGGCGACCAGGATTTTCTTGAAATTCTCCGCCTGCCGGTGCTCGAGGCTGGAGAATTTCATCAAACCGATTTTGGTGACGCCGTCGACCAGTTCGCCGATTTCCGTCCCGAACAATTCGGTGATCATCTGGTAATCGACCGTGTCGCAGTCTTCCAAAGTGTCGTGCAACAGGCCGGTGGCGATGGTCACCTCATCCATTTTCATTTTGGACAAAATGTAGGCGACGGCGATCGGATGCTCGACGTAAGGCACGCCCGACCTGCGGTACTGCCCTTCGTGATGCTTCATCGCAAAGACGTACGCCCGACGAATCAACTCCACATCCGGGTTGTCCAGGTAGGAACGCATTTCCCGGATCGTATCGTTGATGCGGACTTTTTTAGGCAGGAGAAAGTCGACGGATTGCATCTAGCTGGTTCTCCCGGCGGTTGCGATGAGCTCGAATAATGGCTTCCAGGTTTTGTGTCGCCAACTTCAAATCGTCATTGACGACAACATAATCATAATGTTCGGCGAATTGAAGTTCGCGCTGTGCATTGGCCAGGCGCCGTTCGATTTCCTCGGGACTGTCGGTTTTGCGTTCCGTCAGCCGTTGGCGCAGCACTTCCCAACTCGGCGGCAGAATGAAAATCATCACGGCTTCCGGATACAGTTGCTTGATCTGCAGCGCCCCTTGGCCCTCGATGTCCAGGAACAGATCGACGTGTTCGGCATAAGCGCGGTTCAGCTCCGCTTTGCTGGTGCCGTAGGAATGACGATGAATGCCGGCCCATTCGGCCAGTTCCTCGTTGGCGATCATCTGTTGAAATTCTTCGTCACTGACGAAATGGTAATCGACGCCGTTTTTTTCCTTGCCGCGCGGCGGTCGCGTCGTGTGGCTGATGCTGTAGCGGATAGTGTGTTGCAGCCGTTCGATCACCTTACGGCACAGGGTGGTTTTGCCGCTACCGCTGGGCGCGGTGACCACGAAAATATGTCCGCCGCCGTGCTCACTCGACATTCTGAATCTGCTCCCGCAGTTTTTCGACCAACCCCTTGATGGTGACGGTTTTTTCGCTGATCGCCAAGCCCTGCACCTTATTACCGCACGTAGTGATTTCACGATGCAACTCCTGCATCAGAAAATCGAGTCGTTTACCGACCGGCTCACCGGCGTCGAGGTATTTTTCCATTTGGTCCAGGTGCGTCTGCAATCGGCTGAGTTCCTCGTGCACGTCCATTTTCGCCAGCAGGAAAGCGGCTTCCTGATGCAGCCGGGTCGGGTCGAGCCCGACTTCCCCGGCCCACTGCGCCGCTTTCTGGCGGAATTTCTCGTTGGCTTCCGCCTGTATCTGCGGCACGACGGCGACCAACTGCCGCACCTGCTCGCGCACCTCGTGGATCAACGAGCGCAGATCGGCCGCCAGCGCCTCGCCCTCGTTGACGCGCATTTGCTGCATCTTGGCCAACGCCTGTTCGATCGCCGCCAGCGCCACCGGCTTGACCGCGTCCAGGTCGGCGTCGGTTTCCACGATGTCCAGCACGCCCGGTTTGTTGACGATCTCCACGATGCTCGCCTGGTTGGGCAGGCCCAGATGCGCGGCCAGATCGCTCAGCGCTTTTTGGTAGCTTTGCGCCAGCCCAAGGTTGACGTTCACTTCGCCCACGCTCGCGCCGAAGCGCTGGAAATTGACGATCGTGTCGATGTGCCCGCGCGTGAACGTGTTCTTGATCATCTCGCGGATTTCGCCCTCCAGCGGCATCAGCGCCTTGGGCAGACGGATGTTCAAATCCAGGAAACGATGGTTGACGCTGCGCACGTCGACCTGAATACGGATTTCCTCGGTGGCCGCTTCGCCGCGGCCGAAACCGGTCATCGAGCGAATCATAGGCTGACCAACGCTCCTTTCTGTTCGCGTACGGCATCAAGATAGTATCGGCGAAATTCGGTCAGAACTTCATGGGTTGATGCGTCGGCGTAATCCGGATACGTCCAAGGCAGATTTTGGTAGCGCTTGTCCTGCCACATCAGGGTCAGATCGGCGAAGATGCCGTGGCCCAGATAGGGGCGGTGCGCGTAATTTTTCCCGGTCGCCAGAATCAGGTGCGCCGCGTTGAGGTATCCCGGATCCAGGTTGATGCGGCGCTTGCCGTTGGGCCCGGCGAAATCCGATTCGATAACGTTGGTCGCCAGTTTGATCTTCGGCAGCCGCGCCGGGTCGATCAACTGGGTGAACATCAAGAACCGCCGCTGCAACCGGGCGCCCATTTCCTTTTCATAATAATCGGTAAAGCGGAAATTGATCGGCTCGGTCATCTGCTGCATCGGCCCGAAATTGCGCTCCAACCGCCGGGTTACCGGCAGCAAATCGAACTCCGGCTGATGGAGCACGCCCATCACCAGCAACACCGGATCGGGAGCATACGGCCGGCTCATTTCAGATCCTTCGCTTTGCGAATGACGTTGATCACTTCCGTGCGCGGTGCGCTGGCCGTGCCCACTTCGGCGATGACGATGCCGGCCGCGAAGTTGGCGATCGTCGCCGCCTCATGCAACGACGCGCCCACCGCCAGTCCGCAGGTCAGGGCGGAAATCACGGTGTCGCCCGCGCCGGTCACATCATAGACTTCTTTGGCGACCGTGGGAATGTCCATCACGTGTGCGCCGTTCTCAAACAGGCTCATGCCTTCTTCGCCGCGCGTGATCACCAGGCTCTGCAGGCGGTAACGTTTCAGGATCTGCCTCCCGGCGCCGTGGATCTCCTTGTCCACGTTGTTGAGCTTCAGCCCCAGCGCCTGACCGCTTTCGTGATGGTTGGGCGTCATCGTGGTGAAGCCGTGGTAGTGGCGCATGTTCTGAATTTTCGGGTCCACCGCGACGATCATGTTGTGTGTTTTCATCAAGGTGCGCAGGCCGTCGAGCAGGGCTTTGTTGATCACGCCCTTGCCGTAATCGCTGATGATCACCGCGTCCAGATCGCCCGCGCGCGATTCGATGTGCGCCAGCAGTTGACGCGTCAGCCTGCTGCCGATCGGCGTGGTGTCTTCCCAATCGACGCGCACGACCTGCTGCCCATGGGCGATGACGCGCGTTTTCAAGATGGTCTTGCGTTTCTTGTTGACGATCAGACCGTCGGTCGGCACCTTGTGCATCCGCAGCTCTTCGTGGATCAACTCGCCGTACGCGTCCAGGCCGACCAGGCTGCACAGTTCCACGCGGGCGTCCAGCGCCGCCAGGTTGGACACCACGTTGGCCGCGCCGCCCAGCAGCGTTTCCTCGCGACGCACGTGCACCACCGGCACCGGTGCTTCGGGGCTGATCCGCTCCACCTCGCCCCAGATGTAATGATCGGCCATCACGTCGCCGACCACCATGATGCGGGCGGAGGGAAAACGTTTCAGCGTGTCGATCAATCGCTGTTTGCGTTCAGTGAGCGTCATGGCTTTCCTTCGGAATGGATTTCACCAAAAAGACCAGCAACGCCGCCGCGAACAAAAAGACCATGCATACTTCCGCGTCGCCGGCGTTGTGTTGCAGCAGGCTTGCCGCGGCAAAAGCCGTGCAGGCGCCGACGGCTCCGGCCAGGAGATTTTTCCCGGGGGTATGGCAACTTATATCACGATGATGGGCGATGCCAAGCGCAAAAAGCGTAACCAGCAGCGCGGTGAACACCAATCCGGCCGCGATGCCCGATTCGGCGGCGATCTGCAGATAGCTGTTGTGCGCGTGGCTGCGCGCCGTCCAGTGGATGTTGTAATTCTTGCGGTACGGTTCGGTCAGCGTGCGGTACGCCCCCGGTCCGATGCCCGTAATGGGGTGATCGACGATCATGTCGACCGTCGTTTTCCACGTGTAGATGCGCTCCAGGTTTTTCTCTGAAATGAACGCGCGTTGGATGCGGTCGGCGAGGGTGGGGCTGGCTTTGACCGCCACCAGGCCCAGCAGACTGATCGTTGCGAGCGTGATGATCAACGCCCGCTTTCCCTTCAGCCCGGCGAAGATCATCAACCCGGCCAGCAGGCCGATCCACGCGCTGCGGGCATAACTCCACAGCAAACCGAAGGTACACAGAACCAACGCGACGCCCAACGCGATGCGCTGCCGCCATTGCCGCGTTTCGAACCACAACCCCAGGCCCAGCAAAATGATGATGATCAGATTGTTGCCGTAGGTCAGGTGATGATCGAACATCCCGACGGAGTGGTAATACCCGCCGGTTTTCTGCCATAGCTTGACCGACGGCACGAAGTAGCGCGGCACGGCGTCGCCGAACAAGTGTTGCGCGATGCCGTAAATCGCCGTCACTCCGGCGGCGAAAACCAGAATGCTCACCGCGCGGCGGGCGGTCGGCCAATCGGCGAATGAGGCCAGCGCGACGAAGTAGGTCAGCCAGATCCAATATTTTGCCAGCCGCGGCCAGGTGAGTTCCGGATACAACGCGAACGGCGCGGCCAGCAAAACCCAGCCGACCAGCGCGACGATCAACCACCCGGTCGGCTCGCCGGGACGCGGGACTTGCCGCCGCAATCCGGCGCGCACCGCCAGCAGCAGGCACAACAGCGCCAACGCCGTCTGCGCACCGCTGATGGAAAACGGCAGAAACAGCGCCAGCGCGTACAGGGTCCAGCGAATGGCTTTATCCAGCGTCATCGATTCTGCATTGCCTCGGTTAGTATCGTTTCGGCGCGATCCACGCGTCGCTTGATCGCAAAATTTTCTTCGGCGTATTGTCGTGCACTCGCGGCCAGAGCGGTTTCGTCGAGCGTGCGGATGATCTTGGCGGCGACGTCATCCGGTTGCGCGGCGGCGAAAAATCCGGTTTGTCCGTCGAGCAGCGTGTCGGGCAGCGCGCCGACGGGCAGGGCGATCACCGGCGTACCGCAGGCGGTTGCTTCCAAAGCGGCGCGACAGGCGCCGTCCGAGCCTTCGCCCAACAGCAGGCTCGCGCCGCACGCCGCGTAGATCGCGGGCAGGTCGTCGCTGCGATAGCCGAGAAAATGCGCCCACGCGTCGGCCCGCTTGTTTCGCACGAGTGCCCGCAGTTCGTCTTTGCCTTCGCCGCGCCCGACGAACAACAGGCGCGCGTCCGGCTTGCTTTGCCGCACGATTTCCATCGCCGCCAGCGCCAGGTCGTGCCCACGCCCGGGCTTGATGCGGCTGACCAGGCAGACCAGCGGCGTGTCCGGACCGGCGTTGATTTCCCGGCGGATCGCCTCCACCGGTTGCGTCGGTTGAAAAACATCGGTGTCCACCGCGGCGCTCAACAAGACGATCCGCTCGGCGGGCAATGAATAATTCTCGATCAACCTGTTTTGCCAGCTTTCGCCGGGGACGATCAATCGGTCGCTGTGTTTGTACAAAAACGCGAGGTCGCTGCGCCGCGCCAGGTGCTTGCTCATGTGCAGTTGCCGCACCAGCGCCGGCGGGCGAACCATGTTCCAACGTAGCGTCCACGCCAGCCAATGGTCGTGGCTGTGATGGCAGAAAAGAACGTCGACCTGTTCGTCCTTAATGAAGCGCCGCAGCAAGCGCCGGTCGCGCCACATGCTTAGCGGATGAAACCCCTTGCATTGCAGCAACACGGCGGGCAGGACGCCGACCCGCGCCGCTTCCACGTGCGGGGCCAGATGCCCGGCCGGGCGGCGGGTGAAAACGAAGGTCACGCGATGCCCGCCCTCACGCAGGCCACGGGCGATCTGCAGCGTCGGTTCGGCCGCGCCGGTCCAATGATGCTGCGCCAGCAGAATCAACGCGTGCACCTCACCCCTCCAACAATTCGCCGGCGGCCTGCGCGACCTGCTCGACCGTGATGGCGTCCATGCGGCGCCTTTTGCTGAACGGTTCCGGCGGCGTCACCGCGCTCGCCCGCGCCGTCCACGGTCCGACGCGCCGTTCCTCGGTCGGGCCGAACAGGCCGACCACGGCGATGCCCATCGCGGCGGCCAGGTGCATCGGCCCGGAGTCGTTGCCCACGTACATCGCACAGCGCGACAGCAGATAGGCCAGTTCCTTGATCGTCGTAGGCGGCGCGAGCAGGCCGGGCGTGCGCATCTGGTCGAGAATGTTGTGCGCCAGCCGCTCCTCGCCGGGACCCCAAATGATCATCGGTCGCACGCCGCAATCCCGCGCGAGGCGATCGGCGACGGCGGCGTACCGTTCCGGCGGCCAGAGTTTGAACGACTGGCTCGCCGCCGGATTGATCGCCACGATTTTCGCTGTTCCAACGTGTTTTCGCCAATATTCATCCACGACCGTCTTTTTTTCGTCGGGAATGAAAATCGGCTTGGCCGGAGGCGGGTTATCACCGGAAATTCCCAGCGGTTCCAACAACTTGAGGTAGCGCTCCACCATGTGCCCGACGGCATTGCCGGCCGGGACGCGGCGGTTGGTGAACAGAAAATTGCCCTCGCGCAACCGGGAAAAACCGATGCGCGTCGTCGCGCCCGATTGCCAGGCGAAAAAGCCCGACTTGAACAGATTTTGAAAATCGATCGCCACGTCGTACTCGGCGGCGCGCATCTCATTGATAACACGGCGGATCTCGCTCCAGGCGCGCAATGGGTGGCCGGCGAAGAAATCACGGCTGGCCTGCTTGCGGTTCCAGACGTGCACCAGGTCCAGATCCTCGTGTCCGATGACCACCTCTTTGCTTTTGCCTTCCACCAGCCAGCCGATACGGGCTTGCGGAAACGCCAGGCGCAGGGCGCGCAGTGGTACTAATGTATGGATGCAGTCGCCGACTGCACCGAGTTTGACGATCAGAATGGATCGCACGGAAGCGAGCACGCTTAAACCTCGTGAAATGAGCGCCTTATTGTAGGCATAGTCGTCAAAATGGACAAGCGAAAGGCGCTTAGTGCCCATAAAATAAAATATGTTCAATAATAACAATCGGATACGAGAATTTTTCACAAATTGAAAAATTTTTCTAATGGGTTCGACGTCATATCCCGATATAAGTAATAGAAGGTGCAGAAGATCTTTCAAAAAGTCCACATGATACTGTCGCTCGAAAGGGCAAACCCATCGTGAGATGGGGACGCAAAGCTAGGGGTCTTCAACGAAGACAGCCCGGCTACCGAAAGTGGCGTGACGCTTCATGACCGATTTCCGAAGCGCCCGCCCAATCGGCCGGCGATTTGGAGGGAATGGGTAATGAAGCGTTTCGTATTTTTAAGTCTGATCATTATGGGTGCGTTGTTGATCAGCGGTTGCGGCGAAATCGAAGAGATGATCGAAGAGGCAACCGAACGCACGGTCACTATTGAACGTACCGTTCTCGATAATACCAAAGAACGTGATGTGAAATCGGTCGTTGTGGCCGAAAGCCTTGAGCTGCGTTATGGCACGCAGCCGGCCGGCGCAGTCAACGTGGAAAAGCTCGCCGACCGCATCGAAGTGTCGCGGCTGGGCCTGAACGACGTTCGTTTCTATCTCGAAGGCCAACTGCGCAACAAAAATTCCAACCCCGCGCTCGTGCGCATCTCCATCATTCCCAATAACAGCGGCGAGCCGATCCAGATCGGTTCGGTCACCCTGGCCGGTAAAGAAGAGCTTTACCTGCACAGCCTGGAAGACATGGACCAGAGCTACGAGACGATCCATGAGCGTCTCAAGTCCGCGCTGCATCAGCTCGACACCCGCTACCTGATCAACCCGGTGGTGCAGGTGGAAGGCGATACCGATAACGGCGTGGCCATCTACTGGTTGAAACTCGGCGCCATGCCGGTTTACTGGATGAATGAAGTGATGCCCTCGCGGTCGCTCTCCAGCTACAAAGACAACCTGCGCGAAATCCAGGACGCCACGCTGGCCGGCTCCATCACCAACCACGGTGAAGGATATGCCCTGGTCCGCCTGTTCCTGGGCACGAATGAAGAAGTCGATCCGGAAAACGATCTGATCGCCGAAGCGATGCTCGCCCCCGGCGAAACCCGGACCGGCTTGGAAATCCTCGTCGACGGCGGCGCGAAGAAGATCAAAAGCGCGATCAAAGCCTTGATCAACGGCAATGGTCTGAACCGTAACTTCGTGATCGTCAGCGACACCCCCCTCGAGGTTGAAGGCGACAATCTGGCCATCAAGGCGAAACTCGTGGTGGGGCTGGACATCTAAATTCGACCCCAGGCCGCCAACGCGGCTAGTTCCCTCCATGCGGAGCCCGGGTGGGCTCCGCCCTCCTTTTTAAGCGAGGAGCGAGCGGGCGGCTTCGACCGCCATGGCGGCGTCGATGTGCCTGAGGCAGTGCAGATGTTCCAGCGGACAGCGCCGGTAACCGTGCGGACCGCAGGGACGGCAGGGCATGGACTTTTCCACGACGATCGCCGGCGAACCGACCGGTGCGTAACCCAGGGCGGGCACGGTGCTGCCGAAGATCGCCACCACCGGCGTGTTCACCGCCCCCGCGATGTGCATTGGTCCCGAATCGTTGGTCAGCAGCAATGATGCGCGCGCCAGCAGGGCGGTGAGTTCGGGCAGCGACAAACGCCCGGCCAGATTCAACGGCAGTTCGCCGCAAGTGTCCTGCACGATATTGGCCAGCTCGATGTCGTCCTTGCCGCCCAACACCACCGGGCGGTAACCGTCACGCGCCAGCGCCGACAGCGTCTCGCCGAAACGCTCCGCCGGCCAGCGTTTGGTCGCCCACACCGAACCCGGATGGGCGCAGACGAATTTCCGCTCGTGTAGCCCCGCTTCTTTTAACAGGGCGACGACTCGCTCGTCGGCTTCCGGCGAAACATGCAAGCGCGGTTCACGCATCGGCGCGGGCGGGGAATTGTCCAACGCGGTAAGCAGCGACAATACGCGGTCGATTTCATGTGCCGTGCGATCGCGGACGATTTTCTCGGTGAAGAAAAAGGCCCCGGCCGAATCGCCAAAGCCGATGCGGCGCGGAATCTGCGCCACCCATAACAAAAGCGCGCTGCGCAGGCTCGGATGCGGACATAGGGCGAGGTCGTATTTTTCCGCGCGCAGTTGTTCCGCCATCTTGCGCAGACCGCCCAGACCGCGATGCGCGCCGCGTTTGTCGAAGGAAATGACTTGATGCAGTTGCGCGTCGCCCGCCAACAACGACGCCCATTGCGGTTGCACGAGCGCGTCGATCGTCGCGTCGGGCCGCACCGCCTTGAGGTTGGCCCACAACGGCTGCGCCAGCACGACGTCGCCCAGGTAGGCCGTTTGCACGATCAGCGCGCGCATTGCGAGGCGTTCCTTTGCTTCTCCCACAGCTTGGCGTATTTGCAAAACACGTAGTAGGCGCTCAGCAGGCAGACGATCAATCCGTGCGCGCCGTCGAGCAGTCCGAGTTGGAAAAAGTACTTTTTCACGAACGCGTAAGGCGGACGAAAGAGCAGGTCCGCCACGCTTGCGCGTTTGCCCTTTTCGTAAAAACGATCGGCCATGATCGACGTGTAGTTGTTGATCGTTTGCAGGTGATGCGCCATGTCGCGGTAGCTGTAGTGCAGCAGATCGCCCGCCAGTGCGCCGACCGCACCGTCGCAGACGACCTCGTCGTGCGGATCGTAACCGCCCCAGCGCGCCCGGCGTCGGTCGAACAAACGGATGCGCGTGTCCGGATACCAGCCGCTGTGTTCGATCCACTTGCCCAGGTAAAGCGCTTTACGCCGGACGGTGTACGCATCGTGGCGCGGGCCGTCGCGCTTGACCGCTTCGATCAGCGCCGCCAGCGGTGGGCTGACCTCCTCGTCGGCGTCGAGGCTCAGAATCCAATCGTGCGCGGCGATGTCCACCGCGTGCTGCTTTTGCCGCACGTGGCCCTCCCACTCGTGAAAGACCACGCGGTCGGTGAACTGCCGCGCCAGCTCCATGGTCCGGTCTTCACTGCCGCTGTCGACAACGACGATCTCGTCGGCGAACGGCACGCTGCGCAAACACCGCTCGATATTCGCCTCCTCGTTCTTGGTGATGACCGTGACGGAGATTTTCATCGGCCTTACTTCACGCCCGCGTCCTTGAGGAATTTCTCGATGCCGGCGTCGGTCAGCGGGTGGGTGAACAGTTTGTCGATCAACGAGAACGGCACGGTGATCGCATGCGCGCCGGCCTGCGCCGACATTTTGAAGTGCAGCGGGCTGCGCACCGAGGCGACGACGATCTCGGTGTCGAAATCGTACAGGTCGTACAACTCGGCGATTTCCTCGATCAACTCCATGCCGTCGGTGCCGATGTCGTCGAGCCGCCCGACGAACGGGGCAATGTACGCCGCGCCGGCCTTGGCCGCCAGCAACGCCTGGGGCATGTTGAAAATCAAGGTCACGGTTGTCGCGATGTCCTTGTTCGCGAAATAGCGCACCGCGCGCAGGCCGTCTTTGCTCATCGGGATTTTAATCACGACGTTCGGGGCGATCTTGGCCAGCGCTTCGCCTTCCTTGATTATTTCTTCATACGTAATGCCGACCGTCTCGGCGTTGACCGGCGCGTCGGTGATCGCGCAAATGTCGAGGATCGCCTGCTCGTTGGTCTTGCCGGTCTTGGCGATCAGCGTCGGGTTGGTCGTCACGCCGTCGCACAAGCCCAAGGCGATCGCTTCCTTGATTTCGTTCACATTGGCCGAATCGATGAAAATCTGCATGGTGTTCTCCTGAAAAACTTAAGCCAATCCCTGCGCGCGCACCGCGGCGGCGATGGGCAGAACCTGGTCCAGCAGCAAGGGCAGTTCGTCGCCCAGGCAGACCATGCTCGCCGCGTCGCAAGCGGCCTTGAACGGGGATGGGTGGGTTTCGATAAACAACGCGTTCGCGCCCGCCGCCACGCCGGCGCGGGCCAGGTGCATGGCGAACTCCGGTTCGCCGCCCGCCGGATCGCTGCTGGGCAGGCCGTAAATGCGCACGATGTGCGTGGGATCGTAAACCACCGGGCAGCCCAGCGACTGCATGATCGGAATGCAGCGCAGATCGCTGACCAGCCGATGATAACCGAAGCAGGTGCCGCGTTCGGTCAGCAGCACGTTGTCGTTGCCCATTTCGTGCAGCTTGCTGACCGCGCTCGCCATGTCTTCCGGCGCGAGGAACTGTCCCTTTTTTACGTTGATCGCCTTGCCGGTTTTACCCGCTTCCAGAATCAGGCTGGTTTGTTGGCACAGGAACGCGGGGATCTGAAGCACGTCCAGCACCTGCGCGGCCGCCGGGATGTCGGTTTCGCGGTGGATGTCCGAGAGCACCGGGCAGCCGATTTTCTCGCGCACCTTGTTGAGCATCTCCAGGCCGTCGTGCAGGCCGGGGCCGTTGAAACTTTTCGCCGAGCCGCGATTGTCCTTCTCGTAGCTGGCTTTGAAAATATAGGGAATGCCGCGCTTAGCCGTTTCGGCGGCCAGCGTCTCGGCGATGAACAAGGCTTCGTCGAGTTTTTCCAGCACGCACGGACCGCTGATCAACGCCAGCGGGCGGCCCATGCCGATGACAATGTCGCGCACCTGCACGTCGTTCATTTCTGCTCCTCGAGCGGTTTGGCGTTTTCGCTCACCAGTAGGGGAATGCCGTCTTCGATCGGGTATTGTAGCTCACAACGGCGGCAAAGCAACGATTGTTCGTCGGCGCTCAACTCCAGTTTTTCCCGGCATTGCGGGCAAATCAGGATCTCCAACAGTTGCGGACCGATCGCCATGGCTTACCCCCGTTGCGCTTTGAGCCACTCGTATTCGGCGCGCAGGCCGTCGGCGAGGGCGACCTGCGGCGCATAGCCGAGCAACTGCCCGGCGCGCTCAATGTCGGCCCAGGTGTGTTTGACGTCGCCTTTTTGCGCACCCACGTCGTTGCGCCGCAGCGGCGCGCCGTGAATTTCGGCCAACACGGCGAGCACCTGGTTGACGCTGACCACGTTGCCGCCGCCGAGGTTGATCACCGCGCCGGCGCAGTCGGCTTCGATCGTCGCCATGATCGCGTCGACGATGTCGTCGACGTAGGTGAAGTCGCGCGTCTGCTCGCCGTTGCCGAACAGCGGCAACTCACGATCGTCCAGTGCCGCCTGGCACCATTTGTTGAAGGCCATGTCCGGCCGCTGGCGCGGACCGTATACGGTAAAATAACGCAGGCTGACCGTCGGAATGGCGAAGGCCTTGTGATACAGGTTGCACAGGTGCTCGGCGGCGAGTTTCGTCACGCCGTAGGGGCTGATCGGCCGCGGGTGATCGTCCTCGTGCTCGGGCATCTTCAACGCGTCGCCGTAGACGCTGGAACTGCTGGCGTAGACGAAGCGCGTCGGCATCTTCTCTTTGCAGGCTTCCAGCAGGCGCTGCGTGCCCATGACGTTGAGCGTGGTGTAAATTTCGAACGACGCGCCCCAACTCGCGCGCACACCCGCCTGGGCGGCCTGATGAAAAACGAGATCGCCTTCGTCGAGCAGCGCGACCAGATCCAGGCGGTTCAGATCGTCTTCGATGAACGTGAAGCGCTTGTGTTGCCGCGCCGGCGCGACGTTGCGCTCTTTGATTTCCCGCGCGTAGTAATCGGTGAAACAATCGATGCCGACCACGTTGTAGCCGGCGGCCAGCAGCCGTTCGCTGAGGTGGGAACCGACGAAACCGGCGGCGCCGGTGACGATGCATTTCATGATCCATTCTCTCCCGTGTTGATGCGGGTCAGCAGGTCGGTGGTGCTGTGATCCTTCGGATCGCCGACGATCGCCACGCGTCCACCGTAGGCGCGCACGGTGTCCACCTCCGGCACGGTGTCCTTGGTGTAGTCGGTGCCCTTGGCGTGCACGTCGGGTTTGAGCGCCAGCAGCACGGCGGTCACTTTCGTTTCCTCGAAGGTGGTCACGTAATCGACGCAGGCCAGCGCGGCGATGATCTCCACCCGATCGGCCAACGGCACCACCGGCCGGCCGGCGCCCTTGAGCGCGCGCACGCTGGCGTCGGAGTTGAGCGCCACGACCAGCACGTCGCCCTCGGCGGCCGCGCCCTGCAGGTAGCGGATATGCCCCACGTGCAGCAAATCGAACGCGCCGTTGGCCAGCACGACCGAGCGCCCGGTGGCCCGCTCCTGCGCGACGAGCGGAATCAGTTCGGCGAGGCTTACGACTCGAGCCATGGATGATTCTCCAACGCCTGGCGCACTTCGGCGGGCGTGACCGTTGCGGTGCCCTGCTTGAGCACGACCAATCCGGCGGTAACCGTCGCCAGCCGGGCGGCGAGGGGCAGCGCGGCGTTGGCGGCCGTGGACAAGGCGAAGGTGGCGATGACCGTATCGCCCGCGCCGGTCACGTCGGCGATTTCGTCGGTGCCGTAGATGCCGATGAAATCCGCTTGCGGATCTTTCGTTTTCAGCACCATGCCCTGCTTGCCGCGCGTGATGATCACCGCGTCGGCGTTCGCGCCCAGGCGCATGCGCTCGGCGGCGAACGCCACGTCCTCGTTGGTGCGAATTTCCATGTGGCAGGCTTCGCAGGCTTCGGGCTCGTTGGGCGTGATCAGATGCGCGCCCAGAAATTGCAGGGAACGGTGGCGGCTGTCGACCAGCACCTTCATCCAATCGCTTTGCCCGATGGCGCTGACGCGCCCCAGCACGTTGTCGCTGAACACGCCGTAGCCGTAATCGCTGGCGATCATCACCTCGCAGACACCGGCCACTTCGTCGATGGCGGCCAGCAGTTTTTTCTCCGTTTCCGGCGAGACCGGATGGCGCAGGCCACGATCGATGCGCAGCATCTGCTGATAGGTCGTGTGCAGGCCGCTGGCGACGATGCGCGTTTTGGTCGTGGTCGGCAAGAGCGGATCGCGAATGATGAAGTCGGTGTTCAAACCCAGATCGCGCAAGGTGGCCAGCACCAGATCGCCGTCTTTGTCTTCGCCGATAATGCCGACGATGTACGGCTCGCCGCCCAACGCCTTGACGTTGTTGGCCGCGTTGCCGGCGCCGCCCAGGGCGACCTTGTCTTCCTCGTGTTCCAGGATCAACACGGGCGCTTCGCGGCTGACGCGTTCGGCGTGCGCATAGACGAACAAATCGGCCACCAGATCGCCGACCACGGCCACGCGGTGACCGGCCAGCTCGGCGAGCAACTTCAGCAGCGCGTCATTCACGGTTCATCTCCTTCAAAATCCACTCCACGGCGTCGCCGAGATGTTCGGCGATATGGTCGGGGCGCGTCGGCCATTGGTCGCTTTGGTATTCCAGGTCGCCCCTACCGTAGCCGGTCAGCACGAACACGCCCCTGGCGCCGGCGCGATGGGCGAGCACGACGTCGGTGATTTTATCGCCGACGGTGAAACTGGCCGCCAAATCGAGGTCGAGATCGCGCGCGGCGTCCTCGAGCATTTTCGTCTTGGGTTTGCGGCATTCGCACTCGACGTTGTACGGCGCGATTTTGCCCTCGGCGACGTGCGGGCAAAAGTAAATGCCGTCCAGGTGCGCGCCCTCGGCGGCCAGCAGTTCGTTGAGCCGCTGGTGCACCTTGGCGATCAATTCGAACGGGAAATACCCCCGCGCCGCGCCGGCCTGGTTGGTGGCCAGCACGACCGGCACGCCGGCTTCGTTCAGCCGCCGAATGGCCGCGGCGGAGTGGGGCAGCAATTCCAGACGATCCACGTGGTTGACGTAACCCACTTCGCGGGTAACGGTTCCGTCGCGATCTAAGAAGACGGCTGGTTTGGCCAACAGCGTTCCTCCACGATGTCGATTAAGCGCGTCAACGAATCCGCCTCGCCGGCCAGCTCCAACGAGGCGACCAGCACCGTCACGCCCGTCGGTGGTGCGGACGGCAACTTGACGGCGTCCTTTTCGGTCGTGGCAAGATAGCAAATCCCATCCTGAGCGGCAAGTTTCGCCAACCGGGTCAGATCGGCAGCGGTATAGGCGTGATGATCGCGGTAGGCCATGGTGCGCGCGAGGTGCAAGCCGCTGTCGGCGAAGGTTTGGAAAACCTGCGGTGGGCGAGCGGTGGCGGCGAAGGCGACCACGCGCGGATCGTCCAGCGTCGCCGGATCGACCGTTGCGCCCGTTTGCCGATTGCGCCAGACGACACCCGCGTAACGCAGCCGTAATATCTCGCCCCGATAGCCGGCACGGCGCAACTCCGTTTCCGTGCGCGGATCCTCTCCGGCCGTATTGTTGAGCGCGATCACCGAGGCGCGTTGCAACGCCGTGGGCGGTTCGCGCAACGGACCGGCGGGCGTGCAGCGGCCGTTGCCCAGGCCGTCGCGCCCGTGCACCAGCACGACGTCGACCGTGCGCCGCAGCGCCAGATGCGAAAACGCGTCGTCGCACAGCAGCGCGTCGCAACCGAATTTTTCCGCGGCCAGTTGCGCCGCCGTCGCGCGCTTGGCGCCGATGACCACCGGCACGCCGGGCAGGGCGCTCGCGAGCAGCACCGGCTCGTCGCCGGCTTGAGCGGCGGTCAACAAAGGCGTTTCACCGGCGGAAACGACGGCGGTTTGTCCTTCCAGCGATCCGCGATACCCGCGGCTGAGCACCGCTACGCGCCGACCGCGTTGTTGCAGCGCGCGCGCCAGGAAGATCGTCACCGGAGTTTTTCCCGTGCCGCCCATGGTCAGGTTGCCCACGCTGATCACCGGGCAGGGCGCTTGATAGGCGGGCGCGCGACCGTCGGCGTAGCGCGCTTCCCGCAGGCGCATTGCCGCGCCGTACAGCCACCCGAGCGGCGCCAGCAACCAGCCGATGACCCGCCATAAAAAACCGGGATCCCGCATATACAGGATCCCGGCGATGCGCTCGGAAAAGTTCAACCGAAGGCTCCGCTATTTGAAGAGCTTGGCGAACCGGTTCATCACGCCCTGGTTCTTGCTCTCCATCAGTTGGTCCAACTCGCCGTCGTCCAGGTAGATGCCCAGACACTCGGTGCACTTGTCGATTTTGACGCCTTCAAATTCCAGCTCGACCATTTCCATGCCGCATTTGGGGCAGCGCATCCAGTGCCGCTCTTTCAGGTTTTTGCGTTCCTCGGCTTTGAGGCGCTCGTGTTCGTCTTCGAGAGCTTTTTTCTTGCGTTCGAACTCCAGCTTGGCGAAGTATTCGTTTTCCTGTTTCCTGTTTCCTGGCTCCGCCTTTGACAATTTCACTCATTTCGCACTCCCTCTCATTTCTCAAATTCAAGCCGGCTGGGCTGTTAACTCTCCAGGATGTGCAAATGATTCGATTCGCCGGCAGCTTGATAGGGTACGTTTGGCGCGAACGAACTACTCTTCTTCTTCGTTCTCACGCCAGATGGCCCGGTATTTGCCGATGATATAGGTATACGTCAGCATGACGCTGTACTCGTAGTAATCGTCGTTTTCCAGGCCGGTGCCGTACGAGGCATCCAGGCGCAGGCGATGGTTGAGGGCCACCTGCCAGCCGACGCTGCCGAAGGCCGACAGGCCCCAGTTGTCCTCTTCCTCGTCGCCGACTTCGACCATGTTGTAGCTGGGCACCAGGCCGACGTTATAGAAGATGTCGCGCGTCGGATAATCGGACACCGCCAGGGGCAACGAGTGCGATTGATACAGTTCCGGCGCCCAGTAAACGGCGGTCTGGTTCGGCTGCTGATCGTCATAGGTCAGCCAGGTGTAACCGTAACCGGGCGTGAAGTACGGACCGTTGAAGAAGGTATAGCCGAGCCCCGCGTTGATCAGATCGGATTGGTTGTCGTTGACCAGATCCGAGTCGTCCACCCAACTGTGGCGGTATTCGCCGGAGAGGGTCAGGCGCTCGATCGGCCAGACGCGCAACACGCCGCCGAGGTTGTCGTCGCCGATGCCTTCTTCCATGGCCAGCAACGTCTGGCGCATGTCTTCGCGGAAGTAATAGCCTTCCAGACCGACGTAATTGTAGATGTCGCCGCTGACCGCCGCGAGGTAGTTGTGCGTGTTGTCGATGCGGTCGTGGATGTTGTACGTGTACTCGCCGCGAACGGCGGCCTCGCCGAACAGGCCGACTTTCGCGCCGACGGTCGGGCTGAGGCGGTCGATCATTTCGTAATTGGTGTCCAGGTGCCGCGCGGCAGTCACCTCGCCAAACGCTTCTGCTCCGTCCCAGAAACGATAGGTGAACCGGCTGCCGCCGCGATAGGTGCCCAGATAGGAGTTGAACCGCTTGGCCTCCTGATAGCCGACGAACACGTCGACGGTCGGCGCGCTTTCGTAACGCACGCGCTCGAGACCGGCCAGCGCTTCCTCGTTGCCCGGCGAGTAAATCAACGCCATTTTGTATTCGTGGCGCGCGCTGCTCCACATGCCCGACATCAGGTAGAGATGGCCCAACGCCAGATGGTAGTAGGCGTTCTCCGGATTCTGCCGGACCAGCTCTTCGTAGATGTACCGGGCCCGCTTGTAGCGGTTATGCGCGATCAGCTCCTCGGCCAGGCGGATGCGGTAACGCTCCTCCGCCTCGCTCATCCCCGGGGGGCCTTGAGGCACCCCCGGACCCCCGGCATACGCTTTGCCCGGCCAGTTGAACCACTCGTCGAGCAGTTGGCTGGTCTGGACATATTCGATGTTATAGAGCTTGAGGAAATCACGCGCTTCCTGGTCCTTCGGATCGATGACCAGAATGCGTTTGTATTCGACGATCGCTTCGTCGACCTGACCGGCGCCTTTGTAGGAGCGGGCGAGGCCGCGGCGGGCGCGCACGTTCCACGGATCGTCGGCGGTGACGTACTCGAGGTTGACGATCGCGTCGCTGTACATGCCCAGCGAGAGATACGCCCAACCCAGTTCCAGGCGAACCTGTTTGTCTTCCGGTTTTTTGTCGACGAGGATCTTGAACTGCTCGACCGACTCGGCGTAGCGCTCGGCGTAGTTGAGGTTCAACGCGTACTGCAGACGGTACTGATCGTCGTCCGGGTTGTCCTCGACGAGGATTTTGTAATGATCGGCCGCTTCGGCGAATTTCTCCTGGCTGGCGTAAACGTCGGCCACCAGTAGACGGACCTCTTCGTTCTTCGGCTCGTACTCCAGCACCTTCAGGCCGTGCTCGATGGCCTTGTCGTAGGTTTCCGGCGTCGCCGAATAAATCTGCGCCAGGTAGTAATGCGCGTCGATGTTGTCGTATTTGGCGTCGATTACCGCCTGGAATTCGACGATCGCCTTGTCCGATTGTTTTTGCGCCACGTAGATGCGGCCGAGCATCAGGTGCGCATCGACGTTGTCGGGTTCGAGTTCCACGGCGTTGCGATAGGCTTCCTCGGCTTTGCTGAACTCGCCGCGTTCGTAAAGCAGGCGGCCGTATTCCACGCGGGCGTCGACGTTCTTCGGATACTTGAGGAACAACTTGCGGTACAGGTCGATCGCCCGGTGATAGTACCGCCGATCCCAACTGTACATGTTGGCCAGCGCGAAGCTGGCTTCGAAGTTGTTCGGATTGCGCTTGAGAATCACTTCGTACTGGCGAATCGCGTCTTCGGTGCGATTGGTGTAGCTGAACAGCTTGGCCAGCTCCAGCCGCACGTCTTCGCGGTCGGGGTCCTGCGCCAGGATGATTTCGTACTGGCGGATCGCCTCTTTGTAGCGTTTGGCGTAACTGAGCGTTTGCGCCAGTTCCAGCCGCACGTCGGTGGCGTCGGGCCGTTTGTTCAGGCACCACGCGTACTGACCGACCGACGCGTTGTACTGTTGCGACCACGCGTACAGCCGGGCGAGGCGCAGATGCGCTTCGTAGTTGTCCGGCTCGCGTTTGAGAATTTCCAGCGTTTCGCGAATGGCCCAGGCGTAGGTGGCCGGGCTGTAGCTGAAGATGTCGGTCAGCGCGATGCGCGCGCCGATGTGGTTCGGGCAATATTGCAGCAGCGTGCGGTATTCGCGCACCGCTTCCTTGTTGCGGTTGTGGTTCTGCAGTTCCTGCGCCAGCAGGTAACGCAGATCGCAGTTGCCCGGATCGTCGCGCAGAATGCCGCGCATCTGCTCGATGTTGGCCGGGTATTCGCCCCACACGCCGTAGATGTCGCCCCACGAGTTGGACAGCAGCCACCAGGCGCGATGATACTGGCCGGTCGTCGCGATGTAGCGCCGCGACAACAGGTAGTGGTTGTAGGACATTTCGGCGAAGGCGTTGACGTTGCTCGGATCGTTTTCGAGCACCTTTTTCTGCATGGCGATGGCGCGCTCGTAGCGGCCGTTTTTGCGGTCGATCACGCCCAGGCCGTAATAGGCTTCCGGGCTGTCCGGATTGGTCGAGAGCACTTCGCGGTATTCGACGACCGCCTTGTCGTACTGCTCGCGCTTGCGATAGATGCCGGCCAGACCCAGGTGCGCATGACCGTTTTTCGGATCGCGGTCGAGCACCCAGCGGTACTCCTTGTCGGCCAGATCCAGATCGTTGTGTTCCTCGTAGGCCTGCGCCAGGGCGAGGTGGACGCCGATGTCTTCCGGCTTCTCCTCCATCTTGGCGCGCAACTCGCGGATGACCTCGTCACTGCGGCCGGAGTACACCTTGGCCTTCATCATTTCCAGGTAGAGGTCCTGGTCGTCGGGACGCTTGGCCAGCAGTTGTTCGTAGGTGGTCAGCGACTCGTCGTACTGCTCGTTCCACGACAGCACGCGGGCCAGCAGCAGGCGCGTATCGTCGTCGGACGGATCCTGCTCCAGAATGTACTGGCACTCGCGAATCGCCTTATCGTAGTAGCCGCGATTCTGCGAGTAGAGATTGGCCAGACGGCGGTGCAGATCCAGATCGCTGAACTTCATCACGACCGCTTTTTCCAGGGCTTCGATCGCCTGGCTGACGTCCTGCTGATAGGCGTAGGCGTCGCCGAGGCCGCCGAGGACCTCGATGTTGGTCGGGTCGATTTGCGCGGCGCGACGGATCGAGTCGATCGACTTTTGATGGTTGTTCATCTTGCCGTACACCCAGGCCATGCCCAGGTAGGCGTCGACCGAGCGCGGATCGCGTTTGAGCACCTGCTCGTAGCTTTCGATCGAGCTCTTGTACGCCTTGTGCTGGGCGTACACTTCCGCGAGGCGCATGTGCGGTTCGGTCGCGTCGGGATGTTTCTCGGCCGCTTCGGTCAACGTGGAAACGGCTTTATTGAAATGATAGATCTCGCTGCCGCGCGACATCAGCCAGCGCAGGCGGTTGATGACGCCGATTGCCTGTTTCTGGATGCGCTCCTGCAACTGCTCGCCGTACTTGATCTGGTGCAGGCTGTATTGATGATGCGCCCAGCCCAAACCGACCATCGCCAGCAGGTAGTTGGCGTGATCGTCAAGGATGTCTTCGTACAGGTCGATCGCATCGTCGTACTTGCCGGCTTCGGTCAGCACCTCGGCCATCAGCAGTTGCGAGTCGACGTTGTCCGGTTCGATCTTGAGAATCTGCCGTGCGTGCTCGATGGCCTCGTCGTACTTGCGCGAGTTCATGTAGGCGCGCACCAGGTCGGTGCGGATTTGCACGTTCTCGGGGTACTTCTGCAGCAGCGCTTCGTACTGCTCGATGGCCATCGTGTGGTTGTTGGCGTACGAGTAGATGCGGGCCAGTTCGGCGCGAATCTCCACGTTGTCCGGCTGGCTCTTGAGCACTTCGCGGTACGCCGCCACCGCCTCGGGGTAGGTGGCCTCGTTCATCGCGTAGGCGCGGGCGAGGAAGATGCGCGCGTCGTTGTCCTCGGGATTGAGCTCGATGGCCTTCTTGAAGCATTCGACCGCTTCGTTGATGCGCCGCTGTTCGGCGTAGATCAGGCCCTTCAAGCGCCAGGCGAAGGAATTTTTCGGTTCCTGCTGCAACACGATCTCGACCACCGCGGCCGCGTCGGTGTAGCGCTTGGCGTGATAGTAGGCCTGCGCGAGACCGATCAGGCTCTGTTCCCGCGTGTCGCGACGGCTGGCCAGATAGTTGAATTGCTTGACCGCGTCGTCATAGCGACCGGCCTGCGAAAGCGTGTTGGCGTATTCGAGCCGGATGTTGTCGTTATCCGGTTCCTGTTCCAGCAGGGCTTCGTAATGGGTGAGGGACTTGGCGAAATCGCCTTTCCAGGCGTAAACGCGCGCCGCGGACTGGTGGGCGCGTTTGTTCTTCGGATCGACTTTGAGCACGTTGCGGCACTGTTCCAACGCCTTGTCGTAGGTGGCCGGTTTCCAGGAATACACCTCGGCCAGTTCGAGCATGGCGGTCGTGTTTTGCGGTTCTTTTTCCAAGAGCAGATCCAGGTGTTTGACGGCATTGTCGACATCTTCGATCCAGGAGTACATCTGGGCCAGATGCAACCGGGTCGTTCCATCGTTGGGGTCGGCGGCGAGGACTTTTTCGTAGGCTTCGATGGCCAGCTTGGCGTAATCGGTGTTTTGCGGCGTGTACAGATTGAAATAGCAGTCGCCCAGGCGTTTCATCGCCTCGACGTTCTTCGCATCTTCGGCGACGGCCTTTTCGAAATAGGTAGCCGCCGATTTGTAATTTCCGCTGTTGTACAGCCCCAATCCCTGTTCATAGGGACCGGCCCACGCCGAGCCGGCGGCCAATATGACCGCCAAGACCACAAGTATGGCCCAATTACGTCCTCTGATCCGCATCGAATTTCCCCTTGTCCGTCGACGCTTTGGTTGCCGCAAACACAAACGCGCCGAATGTGCCGTCTTCTTATTCCCCCGCGTTGAATAGGCGGAGGGTGATCAACGCTTCCAGATTGTCGAAACTGTAAACCTCATCGTCGCTGAAGCCGCCGTACATCGGCGAGAGCGGATTGAGGTTTTGAAACCCTTGCAACTTTCTGAGCAACCGGTCGCCCATCTCGCGATCGCCCGCCAACCGGGCGTAACGCGCGGCCAGCGCGTACACGCTGGTCGACTCGAAAAACTGCGTCGGCTCGCCGGTCGTGCTGTCGTATTCGGCGTACAACACGCCGTCTTCCTTCAGCCGGTCGCGCATCCAATCGGCGAAGCGATGCGTGTCGCCTTCGATCGGCAGCGCGAACAACGCGCAATACAACTGGTTGATCATGTTCTGCCGCAGGCTTTCGTATTGGCCCGCGGTGAAGTCGTATCGCTCGTAATACAAGCCGCTTTCGCGCTGCGCGCCCAGCAACAATTTACCGGTCGACGCATGCACCGGCGCCCATCGTTCGTCTTCGGCGGCCAATGCGGCGAGAGTAAGCATGTCAGCATACGACAATCGCAGCGTTTCAGCCACCGTCGGCCGGCCGTAGTCGCGCCAGTTCAGAAAATCGCGCAAATGACCGTCGACCACCTCGTACTGGAGAACGTTTTCCGCGATGTCCAAAGCGAATTGCTTGTAGGAAATCGCTCCCCATTTGCGATGCGCGGCCAGGGCGGCCCCGATGATGCGCAAATCGTCCACGCTGGCGCTGGTCCCCGCGACCAGGTCGCCGTTGTAACTGATCTTCCAATAAAAAAGACCGAACTGTCCGAGCATCTTCTTCTTGATGTAGTTCAACTGTTGATCGAACAACCGTTGATCCCCGGCCGCCACCGCATACTGCATGGCCAGACCGGCCGTCTCGGACAACACACCCGAAGCCAGCAGATCGTCCGGGTCGTAGGTCGGAAACAACAACAACCGCCGGACCTTGCCGCTGGCGTAAATCGCCCCGTCTTCGCCGGCCAGCCGTTCCAGCACGAACCGCTTGGCCAGCATCTCCGCTTTTTCCGACGAAACCGTGGCCGGATAGGCCAGCAGACTCGTCGCCGCCAGAAGTATCACCGTCAGCAACCCATACAGAAGATGCCGCGGCCGCAATTACGCTTCCTCTTCCAGTTCGCGCACCCGGTCGCGACTCATCATCTTGTCTTCCTGGCGCTCGCGTAACTGATAACGCACCGTTTTATCCCAGACCGTGCCCTTGCGTTTGCGCACGAAACTCAGGAAGAAGGCGCGGAAAATAACGACGATCCATACCTGACAATAGGTAATGTACATAAGGAAGGAGAGCACAATGTTGGGGAAGCTTTCCTCCTCTTCCAGGCTGATGGCGATCAATAACTCCATAAAGAAGAGCATCGCCGCCAGGAACCAAATAAAGCTGAAGGGGCCGACAAGGCCCAGCTTGACCACCCCCAGCAGGCTGAGCAGCGCGATCGCATCACTGAGAATGAGGGCCATAAAGAAGATGTAATAGAGGCTGAACATGTAGAACAAGTCAACCATGACCCGTCGATTCTTCATCTGGAAGGCGACGCGCAGGAATTTGCTGATGATGTAGTTCATGCCCTGGGCCCAGCGGGTGCGCTGGCGGATGAACACGTTCAACTGTTGCGGTTCCTGCTCCCAGGTCACCGCGTAGGGCACGAATTTGATGCGATACCCGAGCTCGTAGAGCCGGATGGAAAGTTCGGCGTCCTCGGCGATCGCTTCTTCGTCGAAGCGACCGGTTTTCTCCAGCACCTTGCGCCAGATGACGTAGTTGGTGCCGGGCAGCGTGGCCAGGTTGAAGATCTTGAAGCGGCCGCCCTGGATGATCCACTGGAAGGAAATGAATTCGATGTTGATGAAGCGGGTCAGCAGGTTCTGCCGGGCGTTGATCGTACGGACCTTGCCCAGCACCGCGCCCAGCTTCGGGTCGTCGACCAGGTTGGCGACCAGGTAGCGTAGCGAGTTGGGTTCGGGGCGGTTGTCGGCGTCGAAGATGCTGATGACGTCGCCCATCGCGTGTTCCAGGCCGACGTTGAGCGCGCGACTTTTGCCCTTGCCGCCTTCGCCGGCGGGAATGTTGACCAGCTTCACGTTGCGGTGCCGTTGGGCGATCTGCTCGACGATCTCGGCCGTGTCGTCGCTCGAACCGTCGTTGACGATGATGATCTCATAACGTTCGCGCGGATAGTTGAACGCCAGCATCGCTTCGATCGTACGGCGGATCACCACGCCTTCGTTGTGCGCGGGAATCAGAATGGAGACGAACGGGAAGGGGAACGGCTCGGTGAACAACCGCTGCCGTTCTTTCTCGCTGGTCAGGCCGTGCAGGAAGGCGAAGATCGTCAGCACGACGTTGAACAACAGGAATAGCCAGATACCAATGGCTGACGCCAAAAAGAGCAAGTCGATGTAGACACTGGTATACGGCACTTGTTCTTACCTCTATCGCTTCCGCGCCAACTGGCTGCGCATTTCCTGCGACGCCTTGCGGATCAGCAGGAAGATCCAGATGACCAGGAACGTAAACATGATCATCAAACCGACGAACAACAGGAACACGGCGACCGGGCTGGTGATGCCCGAAATGATCGGCCGGAACTTGGTGATGTTCGCCACGGTCATCGGCGGGCTCGTGTACACGCCCTGATGGACGCTGATTTCCCGCGGGCGCGAGGTGACGTAGCGTTCGATGTTGCCGGTCACCGGCCGGAACGAGAACGTCTCACCCCGGCGTTTGCCCTTTTCGTCGATGGAGAACTTATGCAGGTACTGGCTTTTCAGATTGATCTTGATTTCGCCGACGCCGGAAATGATCGTCGTGTCTTCCGTGCGCACCTTGTTGTTGTAGTCGGCCAGGCTCACCCAATGGTAGCCCAGTCTCTCCATTCCCTCGGTGATGTCCTTGAGCAACTGCACGTCCAGGAACGTGTGGAAGAAGAAACTGCCCCAACCGTCGCGCACCACCAGGCTGTTTTCGGCGTCCTTGAGAATCGCTTTGGCGTCACGTCCGGCATCCGGCTGCACATAGCCGAGGTTTTCCGGGATGATGATCTGCTGGTGCATGTCGCTATAGATAATGTAGGGGAAGAACTGGTCCGAACCGAGGCGGTCGATCGGTTGCCGGCGCTCGACGACCGTGGTGAAGTAGTTGCGGATCGCCTCGTAATCCACCTGACCGGCCGCGTAGTGCGGCGTGGTCCAGGCCAACGGATAAACATCGGCCAGGTAGCATTCCGACAATCCGCGAATGATGCGTTCGGAAGCGTATTCCGGACCGGTGGCCACCGGGCGGCCGATCGGCCCGCTCCAGAATTCGTAATCGACCGCCGTTTCCGCTTCGTGCTGGTGCGTGTAGCCGTGCAGGATCGGCACGCCGCCGCGGGCGATCAGTCCTTGCACCACGGCGAGGAAATCCTGGTCGTTGGACAGATAAATATGCTCGTTGGTCGCCGGGTTGATGTACACCGGCACCAAGGTGAAGGCGAAGGGGATGTTCTTGCTTTTCAGATAGTCGGCCGCGGCGATCAGATCCTGACCGTCACGCTTGGCGTGCACGTCTTCGATGCGCACGAAGCCCGGATGGTCTTCCTCGATCTTCGAACGGAAGACTTCGTGCAGAATGTCGCAAAACGCCAGATAGGCGCTGCCTTCCACGTTGAAGGACATCGGATTGGAGGCGACGTACCAGAAGTTTTCGCCGGCGACGATCCACGGCAGCCGCTCACCGCTTCCCGGTTGCACCGCCGGCTGCGGACGCGGACCGGGCAGGGGCTGCGGTTCGATGCCGAAATTCAGATTCTCCGGCAGCGGTTCCAGCGGCGAATCGGTGGAGGCCGGTTCGGGCGCGGGGATTTCGGCGCCCGCGTGGACGACCTCGGCGCTATACGATGAATGCCCTGTCGGCGCCTTTGCGTCGGCGGACGTGGTTGCCCAGGCATACACTTTGTTGACGTTTTGGTTGGTGATTTCCACCGCGTAGGTGCTGGTGTCCAGCTTCCAGAGCGATTTGCCTTTGTACTCCACGCGGTTCGAGGCGTGCTGGTCGGAATCGTCGAGCGGTTTGAAGCCGTACTTATCCAGGCTGTGACGATTGGCCATCTGGTCGAGGTTCGCGCCGATCCAGACGATCGTCTTGTTGCCGAAGTAGATGTCGTCCAGGAAATAGCTCGGAATCGGCATTTGCGGTTTGAGGCCGACATACACGATGATGTCGAACTTTTTCACCTGGCCTTTTTTGTATTCGCCGGTGCTGACCATGGCGACGTTGTAGGGTTTGAAGTGCCCCATCAACTGGCGCAGGCTCAGCGCGTCGGCCGTGTCCTCGTCGACGCGGTTGGGTTCGGGCTCGTCGTAGACGATCAGCACGCTTTTGCCGCCGCTGAAAATGCCGGGGAAATATTCATTTAAAGGGAACAGCCACACCACCACCAGAACGATGATGAAGAAGGCCACGATGGATAAGATGATGCGTTTAATCATCTATGGATCCGCCATTCCCCAAAAAAATGATTCTCGTTAACCGAGTCGCTCGTAACGAGAATCGAGAATATCGATCAATTCTTCCAGATTGCTCGCGTCCTTGGGATAGTTCGCCCGGCTGAATTCGAACTCGAGCTCGATCTCATCCCAGGATTTATTGAGCATGCCCATCAGTTTGCCGTGTTTTTCCACCAGACGGTTGCAGACGATATTCACGCCGGCCAGACCCGTCTCGGGCAACACGATGCCGACTTCGTTATCGGAGTATTTACCAACGTAATCGGCTTCGCGCAACATCGAACGCAAATGGTGACCGACTTCTTTGAGCAGCAACACTTCCTGCTGGTAGTCATACCGTTTGCGGAAATTATCCAGGTTCAACAGCTTGATGAAAATCAGGGACATCGGCGTGTTGTAGCGTTTCACGCGTTTCATTTCGCCCCGCAGCATCCAGCGGAAGCTTTTGAAGTTGTATAAACCGGTTTCCTCGTCGGGCACGAAGGTTTCGACGATGGTCGCCTCTTCTTTAAATGGATCGTGTTTCCGGAACTGCAGAAACTCGGTGATGATGCCGGGGATGAAACCGCTGCCGATAATGATGCCGAGGTTGAGCTGTTCTTCCCACAACCGTGAGCGGGTGATCGGATTGCCGAAAAAGTGACCGAGCAACAGGTAGGAACCGTAGATCGCCGCGGCGACCACCGCCGCCAGCGCGCCGTGCCGGAAGCCGCGATTGACCGCGAACAACACGACGGGGAAGGAGAGGATGAAAGCGAGGCTGTATTCATGCACACCGAATTGCAGGCGGAACACAAATCCAATGACCAAGCCAATGATCAGTAAAACAATGAACTCGCGAAAGTCCATCGTTTGGCGTTTGGCTTCACTCGCTTCACTCATTCTTCGTGCTCCTCTTCATACTTACGGCGCTCATGCTCGATGCGATCGACCGGTCGCTTGCCCAACCGGCGTAAAAAGAAAAACAAAACGTCGCGGGCCAGAATGACCAGCGAAATCGTCACCAAAACGACCACGACGATAAAAGCTAGCAAAATAATAGAATTATTGAAACAAAAGTCCACCAGTTACCCCTCGCCACAAAAGAGGAGATAGCTACTCACGGGAATTGGACAATTCTCTACCAATTATCGAAAGGCAATGTCAAGTCATTTGCTAGATTTCCTCAAAATTTATAAAAATTTAGCGTTTTTTATTTTAATATTCTAATTTGCTGTTTATCAGGGTTTTTGCCTTTGCTGGTTAATACAAACACAAAATACCGCGCCTCCCACTGAGTGGAAAAATTTTCTCTTTAGAATCGCCGATTAATGCTTGACCGAAAAGCTGTTTATGTTCAATGATCTGGAAACTCTGGAGGAACGCCATGATTCGCGCTTTGTTCGTGTTCGGTACTCGCCCGGAAGCCATCAAGCTTGCACCATTGTATCTGGAAATGCAGAAACGTAATGAGTTACAACCAATAGTGTGTGTAACGGCCCAACACCGCGAAATGTTGGATCAGGTATTACGAATTTTCCACATAGAACCAGAGTACGATTTAAACCTGATGCGCCCGGGGCAGACCATCGAACAGGTCATCGCCTCCGTGTTCACCGATCTGCCGCCGGTCATCGCCGAGGTGCGCCCCGATGTTCTGCTGGTGCAGGGCGACACGACGACCGTTTTTGCCGCGGCCAAAGCGGCTTTTTGCCAGCGCGTGCCGGTTGGTCACGTGGAAGCCGGTTTGCGCACCTTCGACAAATTTTCGCCGTTCCCCGAGGAAATCAACCGTCGCCTGGCTTCGGTCATCGCCGATCTGCATTTTGCCCCGACGCAAAACAACAAGCAGAACCTGCTCAACGAGGGCATCGATCCGCGCCGCGTCTGGGTGACCGGCAATACGGTGATCGACGCGCTGCTGGAGGTCGCCGGGCGTGAGTATGCGTTCGCCGACCCGCAACTGACCGATATTCCCGGCCGCCTGATTCTGGTGACCGCGCATCGCCGTGAGAGCTTCGGCGAGCCGTTCCGCCAACTTTGTCATGGTCTGGCCGATATCGCCCGCCGCTATCCGCAGGACACGATTGTCTATCCGGTGCACCTGAATCCCAACGTGCGCAAGCCGGTCAACGAAATTCTGGACGGCGTGCCCAACCTGCGCCTGATCGAACCGCTGGACTACGAGCCGTTCGTGCACCTGCTCAAGCGCGCCTACCTCGTGCTGACCGACTCGGGCGGCATTCAGGAAGAGGCGCCTGCGCTCGGCGTGCCCGTGCTGGTCATGCGCGAAACCACCGAGCGCCCCGAGGGCGTGGAGACCGGCACGGTCAAGCTGGTGGGCACCTCGGCGCAGAAAATCGCCGCGCAGGCATCGTTGCTTTTGGACGATCCGTCGGCGCACCTGGCGATGGCCAAGGCGAAAAATCCCTACGGCGACGGCACGGCCAGCCGCCGCATCTGCGACATTATCGAACGGGTCGTGCCGGAATTGCCGAAACGCTGAGCTACTGTACGTAGCCCAATTCGCGCAACCGGTTGAGGCGGGTTTCGTCCAGGTCGGTCTTGCCCGATTTCATCTTGCCGTATTTCTTGATTTGCAGACCCAGCGACTGGTCCATCTCATCTTGCATTTCCTGCACCTTCTCCGGATTCTGCTCGATCAGATTGACCTGTTCACTCGGATCGTCGTACAGCCCCGGCGGGAACTGCCGATGGCGCTCGCCGTAAGTGAAATCGACCTCGGTCAGGAAACTCCAGCCGCTGTGCCGCCACGAAGTGCGGTGATTGCCGAAGCCGTTGGTATGACCGTACGCCCCCGTGCCCAACACCGGCGCGCCGCGCTGGAGCGGGTCGGGCAGGCCCACGTGCGCCAGGATCATCGGCACGATCACGGTCATGTCCGACGTCTGGCTGACGACCTTGCCGGCTTCGACGGTCGGACCGTGGAAAATCAGCGGAATGCGCAGCGATTCGTCGAAGAGCACCACCGAGTGCCCCGACCAGCCATGCTCGAAAAATTCCTCGCCATGATCGCTGGTGACGATCACGATCGTGTTGGTCAGATCGATCTTCTCCAACACGCGTCCCAGCGCGCGGTCGACGTCGCGCACTTCACCGGCGTACAGGCGCTTGATCTCTTCTTTGTGCGCTTCGTCGTAGGGCAGGTAGATGTCGATGAACCGCCACAGCAGGTGCGTCATGTTGGCCAGGATCTCATCGACGATCGGTCCCTCGATGCCCAGTTCCTGCCGCGACTCGATTGTCGGCGAATAGGGCAGGTGCGGATCGAAAAAGTGCAGGAAGCCGAACCACGGTTCTTTCGTGCCCTGCAACATACCGAGGAACACGTCGGCGATACGGCCGGATTCGGCTTCCGGCCGGAAGATGAACCGGTCGAAACCGCGCCCGTAACCGTAGGGTGGGCTGACCAGAAAGTTGCTCGTCGCCGCGAACGTTTTGTAGCCCGCGTTTTTGAAAACCTCGCTCAGCAGCGGCGCTTCGCGTGGAATGTGCCGGTCGAGCTGGTAAACGTTGTGCACTTCCGGCGTCAGGCCGGTGAGCATCGAAACGTGCCCGGGCAGCGTCCAGGGCGCCGACGAGAAAATATTCTCGTACCGCGTTCCCTCGGCGGCGAGCTTGTCGATCACCGGACTGTTGGGCAGCGGATTGCCGTAGCAGTGCAGACCGTCGGCGCGCAAGGTGTCGACGCTGATCAACAGCACGTTCGGCTTGCCCTGCGGGCGGCCCAACACCTGGGGAATGCCCGCGATGATCAACGCGACGACCACGACAATCGCCCCGATCAGCGCCTGCCTTTTGGTCATGGCCAGCGAGGGAATTTTGCCGAACGGCTCGGTTTCCTTCTCCTTATAGATGCGCCGGGCGATCAGCGTCCCGATCACCATGGGCACGGCGAAGGTCAATGCGATCAGGATGAACATCAAAACCGGCTTGGTCGAAACCGTATATGTCACCAGCGGAATGATGAACCGCGTGAAGAAAATCGAAGGCGTCACGTGTTCCTGGTACGGCAGCGGCAAACGCTCGCCGAGCGAGCGCAGCAACCGCAACGCGATCAGCCCCAGGCCCAGCAGCCAGATGCCCAGACCGAGCAACTGGGCGATGATCGCGCGGCGATTCGATTTCATCAGCATGCCGGTCAGCCACGAGTAGGTGACCATCAGCAGCGCCAGAATGATGCCCCACCGCAATCCGTTGCTCAGATCGCGCGACAGCGTTTCCATGCCCAAACGCGGCATGCTCAACGGCAGCGCGGCCGAACCGAAAAGGTTGACGATGCCGGTGATGAAACCGAAAAGTATCCCGACGATCAATCCGAAAAACAGATAGGTCGACGCCGCCGAGGGGAAAAACTCTTTTTTTTCAATGTTGGCCTGCGTTGTCGTCTCACTCATTCCAGGTATCCCAAACTCCGTAGTCGCTCGCGAACATTGGGCGGCAGCGTCGGCGAAGTCGATCCCGCCTGGGGGCCGATTTTCTCCACCTGCGTCCACAAACCCAAAAGGAATTCGCTTCCTTTTTCGCTTTCGGCGAGGTTGTGTTGTTCACGCGGATCTTGGCAAAGATCGAAAAAAGCGTCCGGAGCCTCTCCCGCAAAGTCTCCGAAACGCCATGCGTATCCTGTTATACCTTTGGCGCAGCCGTGAATCAAGGCAAAGCGGGGCCCGCCCCAGATCGCATCGGCCACCCAAATGCCGCGCTCCTCGGCCGGTTTCGTGAATAAATCGACGCCGTCGAAACGCTGCTCTCCCGGTAAGCTAATGCGCGAGGTCAGCGTTGGCAATACATCTTCCAGTGAAACCGGATAATCGACCGTTCCCGCCGGGTCGGTTCCCGATTTTTTCACCAGCAGCGGCACGTGCAGCATTTCCTCGTGCAACGTCACGGCATGGCCGAGGAAACCGTGGTCCCACCATTCCTCGCCGTGATCGCTGGTGATGATCACCCAGGTATACTCCCACTGTTGTTGGGATTTCACTTTGGCGAGAAAGCGGCCAAGCGCGTTGTCGGCCGCGCGGATATCGCGCCGGTAACGTTCGCGCCATTGCGCGCGCAGCGTTTCGTCCGCGTTCAACACGTCACCGACGAAGCCGTGGAAGTTGTCGGCGTCCGCGCCGGGCAGCGAGCGGTCGGCCGGATCGTAGGGCCAATGCGGATCGAACAGGTGCAGGAAAAGGAACGACGGCTGATACCGGTGTTTCTGGAGCCAGTCGACGGCGGCGTCGACGACCTGTTCGGCCGGCGCCTCGGGGGCCATCAAATAATGGTCGAAGCCCGCGCCAAAGCCGTAACGCGGACTGAGCATGAACGAGGTGACGAACGCCCCGGTGGCGTATCCCTTTTGCTTGCAGCGTTCGGCCAGCGTGAACACCTCCGGTCGCAAGCGCGAATCCATCGTCACCGCGCCGTGGCGATGCCCGGCCAATCCGGTCAGCAGGCCCGCATGACTGGGGATCGTCCAGGGCGCCGGCGCATAGGCGCGCGTGAACCGGATGGCCTCTTTCGCGAAATCGTCGATGGCCGGCGTGTTGCTCGGTTCGGCCCCGTAGCAGCCGACTTCGTCGGCGCGCAGCGTATCGATGCTGATCAAAATGAGATTGGGGGAAAACGGATTGTGGTTGGCCTTCCCCGGCGCGCTGATGATCAACGCCACCAAAGCCATCGCGACGGCCGGCGCCCACAGCCATCCTTTGCCGAGGGTGATTTGTTCCGTTGTCCTCGTGGGACGCAGCCGGCGCAGAAGAACGCTGACAAGCAATGCGGTGAGTAAAGCGCTACCGACGATCAAGCCGAAGAGTAGGGCGATGATCCCCGCGTGACCGGCCGGATCGGCCAGCACCATCGTTTTCACCAACGGCGGCAGAAAGACCTCGAAAACCGTTTCGGCGGCCAGGCCCGAAGTGGTCGCATACGCTTTCGGCAGCAGTTCCGGAAAGTGCGCCGTGAAGTATCTCTGGCCGATCAGCAACGTCAACGCCGCAAAAGCGAAGCTGAGCATCCCGGCGATCCATCCGGCGCGCCGCTTGGCGATAATCAATCCGATGCCGAACGCGGCCGTCAGCGCCAGCGTTCCCAACACAAAACCCAGCGCCAAACCGTTTTGGCTGTAGCCGCCCAGATCGTAAACCGCCATGCGGTAGAAGCCCGCCGGCAGATATCGTTGCGCGACGATATCGACGATCCCGGCGACCAACGCCCCCGCAATGCCCAGCACGAACAGGCAGGCCGCCGGCGGCCAGGCAACGACCAAGGCGTTTTTTATGTGTTTCATGGCGTCGCTCCGATGTACCCAAGCTGCTTCAGTCGTTTTATCTCTTCGGGAGAAAGAGTCACCTGTTCGTCCGAATTTTTATAATACCTGTCAAGGAAGTGATTCAACTTGCTGTTTAACCAGTAACCGCTTTCCCCCTCGTTCAGCTTGATTCTTGCCGGCAGGCTCAATTGCAGATCCAGATAGGATACGTCGACCGGCGAGAGGAGGAATTGCCCGTTTTCGTAGACGCCGAATTGCGCTTTACCGCCCAGCGAGGTTTCGACAACCAATGGTTCGGTCCGACGATCCTCCCGGGTCCAGGCCGGCGATAGCTCCGCAAAGGTAAAATAGGGCGATTTTTTGACAATGGCGGCGATCAACGCGGGCACTTCCAGTAACGAAACCTGACGTTGCGTGTCCACCTTCTCCAGGTCCGTTCCGTAGACGATAAACGGCACGCGCACCACGGACGGCTGGCAGGTAACGCCGTGCCCGAACGTCCCCGGCTGTTGCGGATCGAAAACCTCTTCGCCGTCTTCCCGCGGATATTCGCCGAAGGCTTCGCCGTGATCGGCCACCAGAATGATCGCCGTGTTTCCCAGGACGTTTTTCGTTTTCAAGATATCGATCAATTGCCCGATGGCCCGATCGACGCGCTCGATTTCCTTGTCGTACATGGGCAGCCACGTATCGCGCGCCAACGCCGGATCTTTCAGCGCGGCGCGCAAGGCGCGGGCGTAGTCCTTGGTTTGCCGCAGGTCGTCATCCGCTTCGTCGGTCAACGAGTAAGGCCAGTGCGGATCGAAAAAATGGCACAGCACGAACCACCTTTTGTTTTGCGCCTTGATCCATTCGCCGGCCTGCCGGGCCACATCGGCGGCCTGTTCCGACGCGATGTAATCGAAGCGTTCGAAGCCTTGATCGAAACCGTAAACCTGGCTGACGAACAGATGACTGACGAAAGCGGCGGTGGCGAATCCCTTGGCCAGCAGATACTCGGAAACCAGGGTCGCGTCCGCCGGAACTTTATCGGTCACCGCATGAATGCCCAAGTAGGCCGGATAGTTGCCGGTCAGCATCGCCGCATGGCTGGGCAGGGTCCACGGCGACGCCGACAACGCGTTGTCCAGGCGTATCCCATGTTCGGCCAGATAATCGATGTTCGGCGTTTTCGCCGGTCCGCCATAACAGCCCAGGCGATCCGGGCGCAGCGTGTCGACGCTGATTAACAGAATGTTCGGTTCGTGACTGTGCAACGTCGGGCGGGAAATGATCGCTCCGGCTTGCGGCACAAACGCCGCGAGACCGATCAGGCAGCAAACAGCAATCAGCCAAATCTTGTTAACCGGCACCGGCGTGGTCGTGCTTCCCTTGCGCATGGTGAGGCGCACGATCACCCCGACGATCAGTTGCGCCACCAACAGCCAACCGGCGGCGATGCTCCACAAAAGGGGGGCGTCCGATAATTTGAGCGTGAACGCGCGGTGCAAAAAGGTGTTGAACGCGTTCACGTCGGGGCAAAAAAACGGCAACGTGCCGCCGTGGGCCAGGGCGGGCGGAATCAACTCCCACATCGAAATCAACCAAACGATGCCCAGCGCCCAGCCGCCGATGAAGGAATAGATCCGGCGTTCGCGACCGGGCGTCAACCATCCGCTGATTCGCCAACTCAAGAGAAAAAGAACAGCCAGAAAAACGCCGGCGATCGTTCCATTCATTGAATTGGTGGCCATTACCCGCCAATTCAGGAATCTCCACCCGAATGGATCCTGCAACAGGAGATTGTCCATATCGTAGCTCAGCAGGCCGGAGTAACCCTGTCGATGGATTTCGAGCCAACCGAGAGCGTAGCCGACCAGACAGCCGCACAAAACCAAGGCGGCCGCGAGGACGAATCGAGCGTTAACCTGTTGTCGCATAATGCCAAAATGTAGCTTGCAGATTATTTGTCTGCAAGGCGTAACGGGTTCGAAAGTTTGCAACTCCTCCCCCCGGCCGCTAAAATCAACACTTCGCATGCCGGAGGAAATGTCAATGAGGGCTACGGTGAATCGCAGTGTTACCTTCATGCCCCTTGGATACATACTCGGATTCATGCTGCTCGTTTCCACGGGTTGTGCTCGCGACGCGGAAAACGAAAACGACGAATGCACGACCCGGCCGACGCAGCCCGCTCATCAGTGCGCCGAGCAGTCGCCTTACAATCCGCCTACGGATGACGAGTACGATCCGTGGAACTACATCTTTAAAATCCCTTCGGATCCTTCCGAGTGGGCGGATTTCCGAGACCGGCTCGTGCAATGGCGGGCGGATACCGTTGCCGCGCTGAACTATACGGGAACGGTTTACGACAACCCGGACATCGAATGGCTCAGGGCTGCCTTTCTCAAAACCTATGTCAACCTGTGGAACGCCCTGTACTGGGATGGAGACCTCCAGCGTTACGATATCGACAGATACCTCGCGTACATGGATGAAAAGTTCGGGGACCTGGACATCCTCGGCCTGGGGTATCCGTACTCGCTGCTGGGCATCGACGGACGGAGCCAGTGGGATTATTTCCGCGATGTTCCCGGTGGGATGCAGGGTTTCACAGAGATGATACAGGATATCCAGGATCGGGACGTGGCCACTTTTCTCATGTATCTCCCCTGGGATTCGGATACCCGCCCGGAGGACAATCCCTTTCCCGGCGTGGCCCTGGATTTCCTATCCGAGACGGGTTCCATGGGCCTGTTCGTGGACACCGCCGCCGGTGTCGTGCCGGGGACCCTCGATCTGTTGCGCACCGTCAATCCCCGTCTGATCACGGGTACGGAAGCACCCCCGCCGCTTGAGGAGATCGAGGAGACGCTTTTCAGCCTGATGGTCCTTACCGAAGGCGACGAGTTCGGCGTGATCATCCCCAAGTATTTCGAACGCAGGCACACAATGTACGTGCAGGCGGAAAACGGCAACGAGAACGACAATGGAAACTACGAGAACGGGGTTCATATGGCGTTCTTCAACGGTTGCGGCTTCCACCCCGAGGAAGACAACTACGGAGACGTGTTTCCCGTCACCCCGCGGGCGCAAAGCCTGGTGCGGTTGACCATACCGATCCTTCGTCGCTACTGGCGCTTCTTCTCCAACAATGAACCGCAGGGGTGGACCCCGTTGGTGGACACCCTGGACGCCGACATTCTCGCCTCCCTTTGGCGATCGGGCGAAACACGGATCTGGACCCTGGTCAATCGTTCCGAGGAGGCCAGGTCCGGTGATGTCATGGTAGTGGAGTCTCGGCCCGGCGAAGTCTTCTTTGATTTGATCACCGGCAGGCAGACCAAAGCGGCCTCGGGCTCGACGACACGGCTCTCCTGCGAGATGCCGGCGAAAGGCGTGTGCGCCTTCCTTGCCGGAGATGAAACAGGCCCCGCTTTCGAGGATTTTCTAGCCGGGCAGCTCGAAATATTCTCGACAGCCGATTGGGACGGCGCCATGCCCGAAGTTGAAATCCTCGTTCACGAACCTCCGGAGACGGCCCCGTATAAGACGGTGCCCGCCGGCATGACCGGGTTCGACAAAAATGGGGAGATAATGATGGAGCACCGCTGGGAGGGCCTCATCCCGGTCGAGCTGTCGCCCTTTGCCGTCGATGTCGAACCGGTGACCAATCGCGATTATCATACGTTTATCACGGAATCCGGATACGTGCCCGACAACATCGATAACTACCTGATCCAATTCTGCGGCGGGCACACGGGCAGGCCCTACGAAGACGAAGCCGAGTCGCCCGTCACCTACGTGAGCCTCGCCGACGCCTCAGCCTATGCCGCGTGGGCCGGAAAACGCCTGCTCAAGAGCATGGAATACCAGTACGCGAATGAGCAGGGGGCTCTTCAGGCGGGACGAACGCGAAACTGGGAATGGACCGGGGACGTCATCGAAAACCGCTTCAACCTGATAGTCCACATACGCGGCTTCACGGAAATCCAGCGGCCTCAATGCCCGGGCAACAACGAAAACGGCGAAAACATCTGGCGAGACAACTTCCTGGGCTACTGGCCTGACGCCACCTACCCGGAGATCGAGGAAACGTATTTCTTTCAGGAGATGTTCCTCGGCCCCCCAGGGATGCAGCGCTTCGCCACCCTGGGCTTCCGCTGCGGCGTCGATCTGGAGTGAACGCCGAAAGACAGGCTAATATTCTACCATTTATCATCCGAATCATCCACGGCATCGGGCTCCTTTTTGGAGTGCGGCGGGGCAGGAATGGCGGTGCTTTTCTCACCTTGACGAACATGGCGTCCGGCAGCCCTCAAGGTTTGGCGGCGGGCGATTCATGTTTTGCGTTGCGCCGGGGAATCTGTTAAAAGGATATGAGATTTTCGTAAGGAGACGACCATGAAAATGCGCGCCTGGCAATTGTTGTTTCTGATTTCCTTATTGGCTTTCGCCGTCGTGATCGCCGGTTGCGGCGATGATGACGATGACGACGATAACGATTCTGCACCGGTCGACGACGATACGTCCGACGACGATACGTCCGACGATGACGACACCGGCGACGACGACACGCTCGACGACGACGATGACGATACCATCGACGACGACACGGGCGACGACGATACGCTCGATGACGATACCGGTGATGACGATACGCTTGACGACGATACCGGCGACGACGATACGTCGGTTCCCGAAGGGTGTATCGAAGGCGAGTACGATCCCTACTGGGGCAACCTGCACGCGCATACCGGATACAGCGACGGCGAGTTGACCCCCGCCGATGCATTTGAATACGCGCGTGACGAGGGCGGCCTGGACATCCAGTTGATCACCGATCACCTCGAGCAGTTGTATCTGCCGTGGCCCACGATCAACAAGTGGAACAAGTGCAAGGATCAGGCGGACGATTACTACGTTCCCGGCGAGTACCTGGCCGACTGCGGCTACGAGTACGGCTCCGGCTTCATTCTGCCGCTCTTCCTGTCGACCGGCCACAACAACGTCTTTTTCGCCGAAGACCTGATGCCGATGCTCCAGCTCGATTTCCACAATTTCTACGATAGCCTCGTCGAATGCACCGAATGCATCGGCCAATTCAATCATCCGTTGGACGATCCGTTCCAGCACTGGAACCATTACGAGTATTACGAGGACGTCGACGAGCGGATGAACCTGATGGAAATGAGCGGCACCGATTATCCTTGGGAATCCTTCTTCGAGGCGCTCGACGCCGGCTGGCACGTTTCGCCGATGTACAACCAGGACAACCACGGCGACGACTGGGGCACCAAAAACGACCGTCGCAGCGGCTTGTACATGGCCGAACTCACGCGCGAGGAAATGTACAACACGATGCTCGACCGGCGCACCTTCATGAGCTACGACAAAAACGCCTCCATCAAGATGATGGCCCAGGACGTCTGCTGGATGGGCTCGATTCTCAGCGGCCTGGATACCGTCACCCTCTACGTGGAAGCGTTCGACCTGGACGAGGGCGACACCTTCACCGCCATCGAATTGTACGGTCCGGAAGCGACGTACCTCGGGCAGATCGATTGCACCGCCAAGACGATCTGCACCGGCACCTTCGACGATATCGCCGTAACCGAGTCGACCTTCTTCGTCGCCAAAGCCATTCAGACCGACGGCGACTGGCTCGTCGCCGCGCCGATCTGGGTGACGCCGTAAATTAGGAATTTGCATCCCTTGTCCTTCAACGCGGCGATCGCCGACGCCGACACTCACGTGTGTCGCTTTCCCTGATCGCTTCCGCCGGAAACGGCGCCGCCCTCCCTGCCTGGGTTGGCGGATGAATTTATTTATGATAAATATTTTATATTCAGCAAGATGATTTATAAGGATGCATATCGTGCATGCTGGTTATTGGAAGAAAATACTATTCTCTTTGTTCACGCTTTTCTTGTTGTTGGGTGTCGCTGAATTGGCGCTGCGCATCACCTCTTGGCAGGCCGAGACAATCGCGGTCGACCGATTTTCCGAAGATGCGCTGCAACACGGTCACAACTGGGAATTGGACGAACTGTTGTTCTGGCGGCTCAAGCCCGACAGCGCCGTGGACTACATGGGCGCGACGTATCGCGTAAACGCGGACGGTTTTCGCGGCGAGCCCGGAACGCATATTCCGTCCGGCAAGCGGCCGGAAAACAAAACGCGCGTTGTTGTCCTGGGCGATTCGGTTTCCTTCGGTTTGAACGTGCTCAATGATAACGAGGTCTATGCGGCGGTCTTGCAGCGGCACTTGGGGGAAGGCTATGAGGTGATCAACCTGGCCGTGCCGGGATACACCTCGTATCAAGGTAGGCTGTTGCTCAAAAAATATGCCTTCCTGCAACCGGATATCGTAATTGTGGGTTTCGGTTGGAACGACGGACTGAGCACCAATATCCCCGATCGGAAACGAAAATCGTTTGCCCGAATTTCTCAACTTACGACGGTGCGCAAAGCCGCCCTGAACCTCCATTTGCTGTCCTTTTTACGCGAAATTATTTTCTGGCGCGGACAGGCGCAGCGTCATCGTGTGCCGCTCGACGATTATCGCGATAATCTGATCGAACTGGCTCGGATGGATCCCCCGCACAAAACGGCCTTTATCGTGCAGCCCGACACGGGTTCCACCGACGCGCGGGAGCGGGAAGAAAACAATATGACCGTTCATCCTCGGTACAACGAGGTCGTTCGCGGTTTGTCGGCATACGGATTGGTGGTCGATGTGGACGCCGTTTTTCACCAGTGTGGCGAACGATGCGGCGAGGCGGCGTATATCGCCACCGTGCTGCCCGACGGAAGTCACCTGACCGATCCGATCCATCCCAACCGGTACGGCCATCGCTGGATCGCCGCCGCCTTGTATGACGCCCTGAAACGAAGCGGTTGGGTTTTGTGATTTTTCCGCTTACTTCATAATCTGTTCTTGAACGCGCACATACAAGATATCGATATAGGTGATAACTATTCCAGCGTCATTCGTTCGATTGGGTCATTTTTCTTCTTTTGGCCTCTTTTCTTTTCCGGAAATCGTCAAGGACCATGAAGCCGGTTTCATGGTTTCCAAAAAGATCCTGAGACGTTTGCCGAAACCATGCATAAGGTATTAATATGTGAAGTATATTGCGGATCACACGAAAACGGGTCCTGGCCGTTTTTCATAAGGGCAAATTCATCGGAAGATTCGAAACGGATTATTGCTTCGCGTTGACCAAAAGAGATTTTTGAAAAATGCATATTGCCGACAACAGGAAGGAAGGCACAAGAATGAGACCGCCAATGAAGTTGATGCTCTCGCTGTTGCTCCTGTGGACGTTGATATTCCTGTTCCCCGGAATCGGGCAGGCCGCTTACGGCAATTGGTCCGAGATGAATGAAGGCTCCGCCGCTAATTTGACATTTGGTTTTTCAGCGGCAAGCGATTCGGTTCTATACGCCAGCGGTTTTTCAGTGGTGGACTCCATGCTGTCGTTTACGTACGCGTGGAGATCCGATGACGGCGGGGCAACCTGGGAGCCCTCGAGAACCGCGGGGATTTTGCAAAGCCCCTGCGCGATAGCGCCCGACGCCTTTGCCTGGTCTTTTGACGCCAGTTTTACCGATGAAAACAACGGTGTCCTTGCGGGCATGGACTTTGAACGCCTTTGTTTTACGCTGGCGCCGTTCCCTTATTGCTTCATCTGCCTACTGACGTTTCAGCCATCCGTCTGGTACACCGACGACGGCGGCGACAGTTGGGCTTCCGCCGATTTAGGGCTTTTGCCTATTGGAAGAATCCTGTTGTCAGTCCAAATGGTAAGCCGGGAAATCGGGTATACCGTGGGCATATTCGGCTACGTGGCCAAAACCGAGAATGGGGGAAAGAAGTGGAATCAACTGTCCAGCCCCTCTTCGAACGTGTTCGAAATATTAAACGATGTTCATTTTCTCGATGAACAAACCGGCTGGGTTGCCGGCGGTGAGTTTGCTCTTTATAAACTGCCCGCCCTAGCGGCTTCTCTGGATAGAGAGTCTTTCGAAGCCGCCGCCCTCAGCGAGGGTTTTGATCCCGAAGCTTTCACCAACGACTTTCAGCACACCTTGCAGTATTTGAAGGATCCCATCTACCGGCATCGGTTCAATGTTGCTCGGGGAGGGGAGTCCACCGGAGAAAAGGACACGGCCGGCTCCATCTATTTTACCGAGGACGGAGGCGAGACCTGGACCACGCAATTTCAGTCTTCGAACCGGATCTTCTACGACATCGATTGTGTGGACGAAGAGAACTGCTGGGCTCTTGCCGAAGTGCAGAATAGTACGGACAACTCCTGGGAGCTTTACCACTGGGACGGAACTCAGTGGGATCAGCAGCCTTTGCTTGAAGAGTTGCCCGTGAAGCTTGACGCCGACTATATCCCTACCGCCGTTTTCTTTTCCTCGCCCAATGTGGGTTGGGTGGTCGGCGTCAGCGGCGACGGCGTAATCACCCAGGATGCGGTGATTCTTTTCACCCGGGATGGCGGCCTGACCTGGGAAATGGACCCCTTTAGCGGCGCGGCGAGTTACACGCCAAGAGAGGGCGAGGCTCTCGACCCGACCAAAGCGTGGATCATCGGCAACGATCTGGGGTGCGCCAAGTATTCGGGCGACAACGATCTTCCCATTGCCGATGCGGGTCCCGACCAGACCGTGGACCTGGACGCGTCCGTCGTTCTGGACGGTTCCGCCAGTTACGACCCGGAGGGATTCGACATTACGTATCTGTGGACCCAGACGAGCGGCAACAATGTGGACCTGCAAAATCCGACGGAAAGCGGTCCTTCTTTCACCGCTGCGCAAGCGGGGGAATTCGTCTTTTCCCTCGTCGTGTCGGACGGCGTCAACGACTCGCTCCCCGATGAAGTGATAATCATCGTCACCGGAGAAGATGAAGATGACGACGACAGCGTCGACGACGACAGCAACGATGATGATGAGGACCATGACGACGACAGTATCCTGCCTTCAGAGGACGATGATGACGACGATAATGATGACAGTAGCTGCTGCGGGTAAAACGGACGGAAAAAACATGTCGGACGGGTGACCCGCTCACTGCGGCGTGCGCCTGCCGAAAAAAAAGGGGGAAACCGAGCCTTCGCCCGATTTCCCCGATCATCAGCGTCGCGCCTGGAGGGATTTGAACCCCCGACACACGGATTCGTAGTCCGTTGCTCTATCCACTGAGCTACAGGCGCACAAGCACGACGCCTAAGAGGGCGGTTATGTAGCACTATTGCCGGGCGATGTCAAGAAAGAACCAACCGGCTCATTTCGCCCTTTTCGAATTCTGAAAAAAGTCGCAATGTGCCGTGATATTGCACTGTTCGCACTTGGGTTTGCGCGCGTTGCACGTGTAGCGGCCGTGGAAAATCATCGTGTGCGAAAACAGCGTCCAATCCTTGGGCGCAATCAGCTCGTTGAGCGCATATTCGATCTTCACCGGATCGGTCTCGGCGGTCAACCCGATGCGTTGGCTCAGACGTGATACGTGGGTGTCCACCGCAATGCCCGGCACGTCGAAAGCGTTGCCTAAAATAACATTCGCGGTCTTGCGCCCGATGCCCGGCAGCCTGGTCAGCGTTTCCATGTCGCCGGGCACCATGCCGCCGTGGTTGGCGAGCAACTGCTCGGTCAGGCCGCGCAGGCTTTTGGCCTTGTTCCGATAAAAACCGGTCTGGCGGATATCCTGCTCCAACTCCTCGACCGGCACGGCCAGGTAATCGGCGGGCGTTTTATATTTTTGGAAAAGCCTGGCGGTGACCTCGTTGACCTTCACGTCGGTGCACTGCGCCGAGAGAATCGTCGCCACAGTCAGCTCCAGCGGATTGCTGTAGCGCAGTTCGATCTTCGCTCCCGGATGCAGCTTCTTGAGCAATGCGAACACCTGTCGTGCTTTTTTCTTCAACTCCTCTTTGCTCACGATTTTCTCCTTTGCATGAATGCGAAAATGTCCTCGGTCGTCCAGGCCGTCAGCACGTCGTCGGCGGTCAGCCAGCCCTTGCGCGCGATGCCCAGCCCGTACTCGATGTCGGTCAGCCCCTCGATCGAATGCGCGTCGGGACAGATCGGAATGGGAATGCCCAATTCCTTCGCCTTGCGGTGGTGCCGCCAATCCAGATCGAGCCGGTGCGGATTGGCGTTGAGTTCGACGGCCACCCCGTACGCGGCGGCGGCTTCGAGCACGGCGGCCATGTCCAGCGGATACGCGTCGCGCGAAAGCAGCAGCCGGCCGGTCGGATGCCCCAGAATCGTCGTGTACGGATTCTCGATCGCCTGAATGATCCGCGCGGTCATCGTCGCTTCGTCCATTTTGAAGTGCGAATGCACCGAGGCGATGATGAAATCGAACTGCGCGAGCGTCTGCTCGTCGTAATCCAGCGAACCGTCGGGCAGGATGTCCGATTCGATGCCCTTGAAAACACGGAACGGCGCCAGCGCTTCGTTCGTGCGGTCGATTTCCTCATGCTGGCGCTTGATGTCGTCGGGCCTGAGCCCGCCGGCGTAGGCCGCCGTTTGCGAATGGTCGCTGATGCCCAGATAGTCCAGCCCCATGTCGCGCACGGCCTCGGCCATTTGGCGTACCGTGTTGCCGCCGTCGGAGAAAGTCGTGTGGCAATGCAAAATGCCGCGCAGGTCTCCGCGTTCGATCAGCCGCGGAAATTCTTGCGCCGCGGCGAACTCGATCTCCCCGCCGGCCTCGCGCGCTTCCGGCGGAATGAAATGCAAACCCAGTCGCCGGTACAACTCGGTTTCGTCGGCGACCGGCAGCGGCGTTTCGCCGTCGAACAGACCGTACTCGTTAAGCTTGAGTCCCTGCTTTTTCGCCAGCGCGCGCAACTGCGTGTTGTGCTCGCGGCTGCCGGTGAAATGGGCGAGGGCGGTGGCGAACTGCGTGTCTTCGACCACGCGTAGATCCACGGCGATGCCGCTGGTCAGCACGACCGACGATTTCGTCTCGCCGTGCCCGGTGATCTGCGCGACCGCCGGATGATGCACGAAGGCGTCCATCAACTTCGGGGCGTCGGCGGAGGTCGCCAGCAGGTCGACGTCCTTCACCGTCTCCAGGCGTCGCCGCAACGAGCCGGCCGTTTCGATACGCTCGACCACGCCCGTTTCCTGCAGCGCCGGAATCAGCGCCTCGGCCGCGTTCAAGCCGGTGGGAATACGAAAACGCCCGGTATACTTGGCCAGCCGCGCCAGGCCCAGCAGGATGTTGTCCTGCGTTTTCTTGCCGAATCCTTTGAGCTCGACCAGGCGATTCTCCTGGCAGGCGTATTCCAGTTCGCCCAGCGAGGCGATGCCCAGTTCCTCGTACAGAATTTTGACCTTCTTCGCGCCCAGCCCGGGCACGCGCAGCATGTCGAACAATCCGTTGGGGAAGCGGCTGCGCAGTTCGTCGAGGTACGGCAGCGCCCCGGTTTCGTGGAGCGTTTGGATTTTCTCGCTCAGTGCCTGCCCGATGCCCTTGATCTCGCCGGCGACCGCCTGCGCGACGAACTCGCCCAGTTCCGCTTCGTTGGTTTGGACGATGCGCGCGGCGTTGAAATAAGCGCGGGTTTTGAACGGATTCTCTCCGCTGAGCTCGAGCAGCACGCCGATCTCCTCCAGCGCCTGCGCGATCTGTTTGGAATTGGGCATAACGACGCTCTCCTTTTCGCGGATAAACCGATGATGGCGTGAATCGCCGCCGAACGCAAGAAAGCCGCCGCCTCTCGATTGACGCGGTGAGGCGTCTGCACTAACGTTTGCGGATCGAATCCCGCGACTCATGGAGAATCCCGATGAATCTGGCCGTCGAAACGATCGACCTCACGCGCACCTACAAGGTCAAACGCGGGGAAACGCTCACCGCGCTGGATCGCGTCAATCTGCAGATCCGCCCCGGTGAAGTCTTCGGTGTATTGGGCCCCAACGGCGCCGGCAAAACCACCGCCATCAAAATACTCGTAACGCTGTTGTATCCCAGCAGCGGGCAGGCGTTGGTTGCCGGGCACGACGTGGTCGAGCATCCGGAAAAGGTGCGCCCGCTGATCAACATGGTCAGCGGCGGGGAAACCAGCGGCTACGGCATTCTGACCGTCCGCGAGAACATCTGGATGTTCAGCCAGTTTTACGGCCTGCCCGGCGCGGTGGCCAAAAAGCGGATCGACGAATACCTCGTGCGTTTCAGCCTGGACAAAAACGCCAAAACCAAAGTGCATAACCTGTCCACCGGCATGCGTCAGAAGATGAACATCATCCGTGGCTTCGTCACCGATCCGCAAATTCTGTTTCTCGACGAACCGACGCTCGGGCTGGACGTGCACATCGCCCGCGAGGTGCGCCGCTACATCCGCGAGTGGATCGCTGAAAACAACCGGCGCACCGTCCTGCTGACCACCCATTACATGGCCGAGGCCGAGGAACTGTGCGACCGCATCGCGATCATCGACGGCGGGCGCCTGGTGGCCTGCGACACGCCGGCGGCGTTGCGTCGTTCGTTGGGCGAGGGCGGTTTGTTCACGCTGATTCTGTCGCCCGAACCGCGCGACACTTCGCTGGTGGCGAATATTCCCGGCGTGAGCGGCGCGTATTTGCTGCCCGCCGACGAGCCCGGCAGCATGGCGCTGCGTTTTCAACTCAGCGACGATCAGCGGTTGCAGGATATTTTCGCCGTCGCCGCCGAGCACGGTTATCGGATCAAAGGATTTTCCAAGCACGAGCCCGATCTCGAGGATCTGTTCGTCAAAATCGTCGGGCGCAGGTTGCACGAAAATGAGTAGGATCGGGCTGTTGCTGCGGGCGATCTGGGCGCGGGCCTACGTGCGCATCGTCGGCGGCAACCGCGAGCTGTCGTGGATGCTCTCCGAGGTCCTGCTGCCGATGATCTCCCTGTCGGCCTATATTTTCATCTACCGCAGCCTGGGCGCGCCGCGCATTTACGAGGGCCTGGTGGTGCTCGGCGGCGCGATGATTCCTTTCTGGATCGGCGTGCTGTGGTCGATGGCCTCTCAGTTTTACTGGGAAAAGGAGACCGGCAACCTCGATTTGTACATGGCCAGCCCGATGCATCCGGTTACGCTGTTGGTGGGAATGGCGGTGGGCGGCATGTTCATGAGTTTCGTACGTTCGTTTTTCGTCTTGCTGTTGGGCGTGTTCGTGTTTCGCGTCGAGTTGACCGCACAGCAACCGCTGCTGCTGGTGCTGTTGTTTTCCCTGACCCTGACCTCGCTGTTTTCAATGGGCATGGCCGCATCGAGCGTTTATTTCATGGTCGGGCGCGTGGGCATCAAAATCAATCAGATCCTCATCGAACCGGTCTACCTACTGGCCGGTCTATACTTTCCGGTGACGCACCTTGGGCGTTTTTTGCTCGTGCTGGCCGCGCTGATTCCCTTGACGCTCGGCCTGGACGGCGTGCGGCAATTGCTGCTGCCCGGCGGCGCGTCGATCGGCTTGCTGCGGCCCGAAATCGAGACCGGCATTCTGGCGGTGATGACCGTGGTCTTCACCATCGGTGCGGTGCGCCTGATGCGCGTGCTCGAGCAAAAGGGCAAGCGTGACGGCACGATGTCGCTGAGGTGGCAATGATCCGGCAACAGGCGAGAGCGTTCTGGGCGTCGATTCGCATCGGTTGGGCGATCGAATCGAACTGGACGAGCGTGCCGCTGTATCTGTTGTACGCCGCCGTGCGCCCGTTGGCTTTATGCGTGTTGGTGTATTTCGTCTACAAGGTGGTCAATCCGCACCCGGGCGGCGATCCGTATTTTATGGGCATCTATCTGGGCAACACGTTTTTCACCGTGTTTATCACCCTGACCGGCGGACTGTCGTGGGCGATCATCACCGATCGCGAGCAATACCAGATCGTCCGCTATGTGTACATTACGCCTGCGCCGTTTATGATGACCATCCTGGGACGCGCGGTGACGTTCCTGGGCATCGCCTTTTCCAATGTGTTCTTGATTTTGCTGGTCGGCCGGTTTGCCCTTGGCCTGCCTCTTGGGGTGGGGAACGTCAATTGGCTTTTGCTGGTGCTCGCGCAGGTGCTCGGTCTGGTGGCCGCGGCGGGCATCGGTTTGTTTTTCGCCGGCTTGTTGCTGGTGACCGCCCGCCACTCGTTGTTGTTGGCCGAGGGGATCGGCGGCGTGTTTTTGCTACTGTGCGGCGTGCTGTATCCCACGACGAAACTCCCCTTGGCGTTGCAACCGGTGGCCTGGCTCAATCCGTTGACCTTGTGGATCGAAGCCTCGCGGCGCGCCTTCGGGGTCGTCTCCTTCGATACGCGCCTGGCGACGCTGCCGACCTGGCTGCTGTTGATTTTATTGACGCTGTTGACCGGCGCTTTCGCCTGGCTTGGCGTGCGCGCGTTTCTGGGCTTCGAGCACCTGGCCAAGCGCCACGGCAAAATCGACCAGACGACCAACTATTGATCGGCGTCGCCTTGACAGGTTTTCGGTTTCGACTAGGATTTATTTCATGAAACACACCTCGTATTTTCTTCTTCTGGTAATGGTGGTTGCCTCGGTTGTCGTTTCGTGCGGCAGCGAAACGGGTGATGAACCTTCTATCGACATCGATGATCTGGTCGAACAGGGTGCAGCGGCGTTGGGCGACGGCGACGGTTATCGGGCGCGGGATATTTTCCGGCGCGCGTTGGTGGAAGATGCAAAACACCCGCAGGCGAACCTGGGCCTCGTGCTGGCCGATGTGCAGCAGGTGCTGCATTTCCTCGACGAAATAATTCTGTTCGTCGGCGACATGGCTGGTGGTATGGGCCTGGCGCAAACCGATGACGGCGGTCTGGAGCCCGGCGATTCGATCGACGCCACGCTGCATCATTTCCTCAAGGGCATCTTCGAGCCGCTGGTCGACGAGATGATGCTGGCGATGATCTACGTGCGCGCCGACGAGAGCGTCCTGCTCGAAGTGCCGTCGTATCCGCTCGGCTTCTCGTCGTTCACCCTGATCGATCTGCACGGCCAGTGGGACGCGTCGGATGCCGCGTGGCTGGCCGGCACGCTCAATCTGGCGCAGGGCGCGATCGACATCATTCAGGGCACGAACATGGACATGAACCTCGGCCTGTTGCTGGACACCGATTTCGTCGGCAACCTGCTCAACGGCCGCGAGGTCGACGTCGCCGCCACCCTCGGCGAACTGGTCGACGTGCTGCTGGCGATCATGCAAGACGCGGAGCGCGCCGATTTTCTGATGCCGCTGGACGGCGAGCAGTGGCGCTACGAGCGCGCGCAGCGCAATCTGGCGATGGCCGTGTACGAGTGGGTGTGCGTGTGGTCGATGATCGAAGAGGAAACCGACGATCCGGCCGACGATGTGCTGACTTATCTGGACGCCAACGGCAACGGCCGGCGTGAATCCTCCGAACGCTTCGCCTGGACGACCGTCGGCTTTGATCCCGCGGCGATGGACATGCTGCCCGCCTGGCGCGCGATGGGGTGGGATCTGTTCGCCGCCCTGGCCGAGCGCACCGACCTGGATCCGTATCCGCAAACCTACAACACGTTCGATCTGTCCCTGGCCAACATGTTGTTGGAAAGCATCGGCCTGCCGGCGTTGATCGACTCGCAGAAGCTGGATTTCGCCGACATGGTGGAAAATCCGCCGAACGCCGAACTCAAGGCGTTTCTGATCGACGCGCTCGAATGCGCCGAGCAGCTCGACGATCCGGCGGCGATGCTGACGTGTTTCTCCGCGTTGCTCTCCTGAGCCTTTGACCGCACCATGCAAAGACGGTTATCCTTGCCCATGGGAGGCGTGCAGCATGAAGCGAACCGTGTTTTTAGTTTTCTTGATTGTCTGTACGGCGGCCACGGCATCGGCGGAATTCACGATTGATACCGTCGATCAGGGCGGCGTCGGCGCGATGACCGATATCGCCCTGGGCGCCACCGGCTGGCCGGCCGTTTGCTATTACGATGAAACCAACGGCGATCTGAAGGTGGCCGAACTCGGCGGCGGCGGATGGTCGCTGGCCGTGGTCGATGCGGACGGCAACGTCGGCGGCGACTGCTCGATCTACGTCGATTCGGGCAACGATCCGCACATCGCCTACATCGACAACGAGAACCTCGATCTGCGCTACGCCTATCGCGACGGCGGAACGTGGTACAGCGAAACGCTCGAAGAATACGGCCCGGTCGGCCTGGGCGCGAGCATGCAGCCCGATCCCGACGGCTGGCCGCGCATCGCCTACATCGACAGCGGCGCCGAAGACCTCGTGTTTCTCTGGTTCGAACCGGACGATTACACCGTCGAGTACATCGACACCGACCGGAAAGTCGGCGGACGCGAAACCGACATCGCCGTGGTGTCCTCCACCTTGTCGTACATCACCTATTTCGACGACGAGGACGGCACGCTGTTGCTCACGCGCGGGCACGCCGCCTCCTGGGAGAGCACGGTCATCGACGGCGGCGGCGGGGAAGAGGTCGGCTGGGACAGCGCGTTGGCCATCGACAGCGGCGGCACGCTGCACGTGGGCTACTACGATTTCACCAACGGTCGCGTGAAATACGCGCGCGGCAGTTACGGCTCGCTGGACATCGCCGTGGTCGACGAGAGCGGCTGGAGCGGCTACCCGATGGATCTGACCGTGGACGGCGACGGCAACGCCCACATGTGCTATTTCGACGACGGCGGCAAAATGCTGCGCTACGCCGTGCGCGGCGCGACGGGCTGGCATCGCTACATGATCGACGACGGCGGCAACGTCGGACTGGATTGCTCGATCGCCGTCGACGTGTCCGGCGTGGTGTCGATCGCCTATTACGACGATGAACTCGGCGCGCTCAAAGTGGCGCGCGGCGACGCCTCGGGCATGGACGAATTCACCGGCGACGACGACGACGATGATGACGATGACGACGACGATACGGGCGACGATGACGACGACGATGCGGGCGACGACGATGACGACGATGCGGACGATGACGACGACGATGATGATGACGATAATGACGATGATAGCGGCTACAATCCCGGCGGCGGTTGCGGCTGCTGAATCCTGACCGATAAAAAAAGCGCCGGTTCAATCGAGCCGGCGCTTTTTCATTTTTAATGGGAATTTATTGCGCGTCGTCGTCCGCGAGGTCGTCGTCGGTCACGTCGTCGTCAGCCGTATCGTCATCGGCTGTGTCGTCGTCGACGGTGTCGTCATCCGAATCGACCGGCTGCGGGATATCGAAGATCGCCACGGCGTTGAGCGTGTTGCCGCTGCCTTCATCCACCGGCCGCGCCTGCTGCCACCCGCCGGTCTGCCGCAACAACAGCAGCGGTTCGTCCCAATCGGAGTTGTAACCGACCGCCCAGCCGCGGTTCGCCTCGAGCATGTCCATATCCTGAATGAGGAACTGGTCGCCTTTGATGCCCGGCAGTTCCATTTCGCTCCAGTTGGCCGAGTCGGTCGTCATGTAAATCTGGCTCCACAGGCAATCGGCGATGGCATAACCGGCGCCGTCGGCGGTGAATTGCAGCTTGCGCACATCGGTCGTTTTGCAGGTGGAAACCGGCGTGGCCGCCCGCCGCGACCAGGATTCGTTGCCGCGACGCCAAAAGACGCCGATCTTTTCGCCGTCGGTGATGTCCCAACCGACCGCCCAGAACGCGCCGTCGGGGGCGAGGGCGATGTCGTTGACCTGCGTCGGCGCTTCTTCGCTGTAGGCGACGATCACGTCGCTGGACACGTTCGAGCCGTCCCAGCGAACGTGCTGCCAATGTCCCTCGATCAGGGCCGTCATGTGCAGCGCGGCGTCTTCAGGCACGGTGAGAATGGCGCTGAGCTTGGCCGCCTGCGTGGTGATCGTGCCGGTCATGGCGATCACATTGCGCGTACCGTCGGGCAAAATGCGCACGAGGTACCCGTTGTCCTGCGCGTCGTTGCCGCCGAACCAATAGGTGCCGTCGCTCGTCACGGCGATATCGAACAGATTCACCGTATTGGGCAGATCCGGCGGCGTCACCGTCGACCATTGTTCGTTATTGAAACGATAGATGTTGTGCGAGGTGATGACGTAACCGTACAACCGATGCTGGAATTTGGCCGCCACGATGGGGAAGGTCACCGAGGACACCGTTTCCTTCTGCCACTGGCCGCCTTGATAACGGAAGATGCCGTCGCCGAAGCCCCAGCCGATCATGCTCAGGTCATATTTGGTCGGCGGCGCTTCGCCGTCGTTGTCATCATCGTCGTCGTCATCGTCGCCCGAGCAGGCGATCGGCAGGATCGACAGCGCCAAGACCACCGAAGCGATTAATAAAAGAGATACGATTTTTATCTTCATTATGTCTCCCTGGCCAACCCGCTATTGTTTTATCTCAAATCGTCGGCCAAAAAAAGATTCATGCAACTTTTGTTTTTTATCGGGTTTCTAACCACTATGCATGAGGGAAACCGTCTTTGCGTTCGCCGGTTGCGTTTTCGTGCGAATTGCTTGACTTCGCGAAGATTTCGAAATACGTTTGACGCCAATTAGACCTGACCTACGGTGGTAACTATATGAACTTGTTATTCGTGTTGCAAACGATTGTCGGGCAGACGCAGGAAGGCGGCGCCAGCGTGTGGAAGCTGGTCGCGGCCGCCGGCCCGGTGGTCAAAGGTGTATTGCTGTTGCTGGTGCTGTTTTCAGTCATCAGTTGGGCGATCATTTTTCTGAAGTTCCTCCTGCTGCGCCGGGCCAAGCAGGAAAGCGAAATCTTTCTGAAAATCTTCTGGGAATCCAGACAGTTAGACGAAATTTACCGCCAGAGCAAACAATTGCTGCATAGCCCGGTGGCCGACGTGTTCGCCGCCGGCTATGACGAATTGAAGCGCTTTCAATCCAAAAGCGGCGATTTCAGCGCCTCGGCCGAGAAAAACGGCATTGCGCCCAAAAGCAGCACGGCGGTTAAAGACAATGTCGGCCGCGCGCTGATGCGTTCGCGCAGCGAGCAGGTGACCAAGCTGGAAAAGGCCGTGCCGTTTTTGGCCACGGTCGGCAACACCGCGCCGTTCATCGGTCTGTTCGGCACCGTCTGGGGCATCATGGACAGCTTCCACAACATCGGCCTCAAAGGGCAGGCTTCGCTGGCTGTCGTCGCCCCCGGCATCTCCGAGGCGCTGGTGGCCACGGCGGTCGGTCTGTTCGCCGCGATCCCGGCGGTTGTCGCCTACAACTATTTCTCCGCGCGGCTGCGGGCGCTGGAAAGCGACATCGACAGCTTCTCCAGCGAGTTCATGAACATTCTCGAGCGCCACATTTTGCAATAGGGCGCTACGACAATAAGGAGACGCGTCAGTGGCGATGAGCACGGGCGGCGGCGGCCGCAACCTGATGAGCGAAATCAACGTGACGCCCCTCGTGGACGTCATGCTGGTGTTGCTGATCATCTTCATGGTGACCGCGCCGATGATGCAGGAAGGCATGTCGGTCGCCGTGCCGGAAGTCAAAACCGGTCCGCTGGAACAGCACGAAGAGGAACCGGTGGTGCTGGTCATGGACAAACAGGGCCAGATGTCGATCAAAAAGACGACGCTGGATTTCGATAACCTGGAAGATCAACTCAAGCTGGTTTTCGAACAACGAGCCGACCATACGCTGTACCTGCGCGCCGACAAGGACGTCAGTTACGGTTATGTCGTGCGGGCGATGGCCATTGCCAAACAGGCCGGCGCCACCAAGTTGTCGATGATCACGCAACCACCGGCTGAAAAGAAATAAATGACCACGGTGAGCGTCATGCGCCAACGACTGTTTGCTATCGACTACGATCGTTTGTTCGGACAGATGATCGTCGTGTCGGTGACGGTGCATGTCGTGGCGTTCGTGGCGATGCTGGTGCTGCCGGGCATGTTTCCTTCTTCGCAACTGGATCCTTCCAAGGCGATCGAGGTCGACCTGACCGCGCAACTGCCCAAGGGACCGGGGTTGGGCCCGATGGCCCCCGATCGCACCCTGGAAGCGGTGCGGCGTTCCGACGCGCGCCGCATGGAGGATATCCAGAAGGAGCGCGATCAGGAGTACAACGCCGACACCGTCAAGCTGACCGGCCGCAAGCAGGTCAACACCAACAAGTTGGGGTGGCGCGACCAGCAGCGCCAGAGCGCGGTGGAAAAACTGCGGCAGAAAAAACGCGCGGCGATGGAGGCGACCGGCGGCGGTGGCGCCGGCGAAGTAAGCACCACGGGCATTTTGAGCATCTACAAGGCGAAGGTCAAAAGTCAGATCATCGCCAGTTGGACCTTACCCGGCGGTCTGCCGCAAAAGTATTTCGACACCCAGGTCTATGTGCTGATCACCATTGCGCCGTCCGGCACGATCATGAGTAAGGTGCTGACGCGCTCGTCGGGCTTCGAGCCGCTCGACCGCAGTTGCCTCTCGGCGGTGATCAAGGCCAGCCCGTTGCCGCCGCCGCCGTCACTGCTGGCCGACGATCTGCGAACCAAAGGCATTCTCGTGCGTTTCAATCCCAAGTTGAAACAGCATTAGCGAGGGAGGAAGATGACCCGCTTCTGTGTGTCCACGATTGTTGTTGTCCTGGTCGGCACGTTGGTGCTCGGCGCTTCGTTGCTGCTGGCCGACATCAAGGACGATCAGCCGCTGACCACCTTGGACATCTACCGGTATGAAAACGGCCGGCCCATGGTCCGCAAGGATCCCATGGCCGTGCCGCTGTTCAAGAACGTCGGCAGCGAGGCCGATCGCATGGGCCTGTCCCAGAAACTGGCCGAGTCCATCGGCAACGATATGCACATGAGCGGGCGCTTCGACATCATCAACCGCGCCATGTACGTGGAGAATCCCCACGTTTCCGGGGTAAAGCCGGGGACCTTCGATTTCCATGACTGGCAGATCATCAACGCCGAATACCTGATCAAAGGCAGCTTCGCCACGCGCGACGGCCAATTGACCGTGCAATTCCGCCTGTATCACGTGCCGACCAAGCGCCTGCTGCTGGGCAAGGAATATTCGGGCGATCCCGACCAATGGACGCTGATGGCCCATAAATTCGGCAACGACGTGATCTACGAACTGACGCGCACCAAGGGCATTTTCGGGACGAAGATCGCCTATGTATCCGGGGCGGGCAACACGCAGGAAGTCTATGTGATCGACATCGACGGCCGCAACAATCGCCGCCTGACCTTCCTCAACGGCCGCTCGAAGAATCCGACCTGGTCGCCCGACGGCAGCAAAATCGCCTTTGCGCAGTACAGCACCGACGAAACCGACATGTACAGCTCCCTGTATGTCGTCAACGCCAACGGCGGTACGCCCCAGGAGATTCTCAAGGTCAAAGGCTTGTTGATTACCCCGCGCTTTTCGCCCTCGGGCAGCCGGTTGGCCCTGGCCATCAGCTACAACGGCAACATGGAAATTTACACGGTCAGCGTACGCGGCGGCAAACCCAAGCGGTTGACCGTCAGTCACGCCATCGAACTTTTTCCGTCCTGGTCGCCGCGCGGCGATTGGCTGGCTTTCATTTCCGACCGCACCGGCGGGCCGCAGGTCTGGCGCATGCGGGCCGACGGCAGCGAAGCCCAGCGCGTCAGCTACCATGGCTCCTACAACCAAAGCCCCGACTGGGCGTTGACGCCCGACGGCGAAAAAATCGTCTATAGTTCGCGGGAAAGCGGCATTTTCGGCCTGATTATGATGAGCCCCGACGGCACCAACGCCGAGGTCATTACCCAGGATCAGGGCTTCGGTTCGTGCGAGTATCCCAACTTCTCCCCGGACGGGCGGGCGGTCGTGCTGACGACGGGCGGATACGGCGCTCGGGCGGTCCGGATTTTTAATGTTGACGCAAGTTATACCAAACTGTTGACAAGACCGGGGTCGAATGATAAGAATCCTACTTGGTCACCAAGGTTAATCAATTAGAGTGTCGCGATATGAGTCGATTTTCGATTCATGGTCGTGAGTGGTTTAATGAGAAGAGCATCCGACGTATTTTCGATTAACAACGTTATGGAGGGAAATCGATGAAAAGGTACCTGTTTTTAGTGGTACTGAGCGTTGTTGCTATGTTCCTCCTGGCCAGCTGCGGGCCGCCGGAAGGATACGATCTGGTCAAGCAGAACGCTTTGAATGCCAAAAACGAGGCCAAAGCGAACGAAGCGGAAAAATACTGCCCCGAGCAGTGGGCCGCTGCTGAGCAGGTCATGAATCAGGCAATGACCGCCGATGAGCAGGAAGAATGGGAAGCGGCTATGCCGTTGTTCCAGGAAGCCACCAACCTGTACAACCAGGCCAAGCAGTGTGCGATCAAGAAAAAGGCCGAATTGGCCAAACCGAAAGAGCCGGTGAAAGAACCGCCGAAGCCGAAACCCTTTGTTAAGGCTAAGCTGGACCCGGTTTTCTTCGACTATGATCGCTCCAACATCCGCGCCAACCAGATGAACAAGCTGCAGGCGATTGCCGGCGACCTCAAGGTCAAGTTCGAAAAACGCCTGTTCCTGCTGATTGGCTATTGCGACATCCGCGGTACGGAAGAGTACAACTTGGCGCTGGGCGAACGCCGCGCCACGACCGTGTACAACTTCCTGGTTGCCTCGGGCGTGTCGGCTACCCGCCTGACCAAGAAGTCCGGTGGTGAGACGAGCATGTTCGCGGCCGGCATCACCGAAGGTGCCTATCAGGAAAACCGTCGCGTTGAATTTGAAGACGTGACCAAGAAGTAGTTCGGTTTTGCTGATCAAAAACCCCGGGGGATTTTCCCTCGGGGTTTTTTTATGCCCGCATGGGGCAACTTTTTCTTGCCGGCGAGTGTCTGCGGAGTTAACCGTTGAGGCCCGGCCGCAGCGGTGTTATGATCGCCGTGTTTTTCGCGCATTAATTTTGGAAACAGGGAGTAGTGCAGATGAAGAGGCGTGCGCTTGGGTCGGTGCTTTTCCTTCTGTTGGTGACGATTTTTCTGCTGCCGGGTTGCGTGATCGAGACGCAGCGCAGTCAGCAGCGGGATGCGACCATGGCCGAATTGCAGCGGCAGGTCGACGAATTGAAGGCGGCGAATCAGGAGTTGTCGCAGCGCTTCGACGACAGTGCGCGCATTTCCGGCGAAGCGGTCCTCGGCTTCCAAAGCCTGCAAAACGAGGTCTCGGTGCTCCAGGGCCGGTTTGACGAGGTGGAGCACAACAGCCAGTTGTCGCGCAAGGAACTGGAGGCCATCCGCCGCCAGTTGGCCGGCGAGTTGACCAAAATCAACAAACGGTTGGCAACCACGGAAAAAGAACTGGGCATCAAGTACGTCGATACCGGCGATGAGCAGCAATTGATCACCGAGCGCGACTCCTTCAACCAGGCGATGGCCCTGTACAACCAGGGCAACCTGGAGGCGGCGAAGGCCAAATTCCGTGATTTCATCGCCACCTATCCGAAGAGCAAAGTGCTGGATGAAGCGCAGTTTTATCTGGCCGAGTGCCAGTTCAAGCAGAAAAATTGGGAAGAAGCGATTCTCGCCTTCGATACGTTGGTCACGCGCTACCCGAAAAGCAAGTTCGTGCCCACCGCCTATCTGCGGATGGGCGTGGCCTTCTTCGAGAACGGGCAAATCGCCGATGCGCGGCTGTTCTTCGAAAAAGTGATTGAAATGTATCCGAAAACGCGCGAGGCGGAGATCGCCAAAAAGAAATTGCAGATGATGCGCTGATCCGGCGCTATTATGGAATCATGAAACATATTCTCCGACTGTTGCTTGTCCTGACGGTCTGCCTGGGGCTGCCGATGCTCTTGGCCTGCGCCGGGGCGGGCGCCAACCTGTCCGGTGCGCAAAACCAGGTGGAAGAGGCGAAAATCGACGCCGCCTCCCTGGATGCCGATAAATACTGCCCCGACGAGTGGCGCGCCGCCGAGATGATGGTCCGTCATAGCGAGCGCCTGATGCAGTCGCAGCAATACGATTTGGCCCGCGCCACCTTGCAGGAAGCGCTGCGATTGTATCGCCAGGCCGCCGAGTGCGCCGCCAATCGAAAGCGGGAAAGGCGCATGCCTGCACCGGTTCCGGGGATGTAATCGCGCGAATTAATTGTTCTTACGACAAAAATCTGCGCGGCGGCGCAATCTGTACTTGCACGCCCCGTCTAATCACGGTATAAGAATTCTGCGATTCTATCTTGATCGGCCAATAACAAGAGGTGAACCATAGCGTTCGTCTAGGAGGAGGCAGATGAAGCGTTTCGTCTTCATGAGTCTGGTGTGCTGTGCGTTGCTGTTCCTGATCGGATGCAGCTCGAAAATAGATACGCTGCCGGAACTGGAAGCGGCCAAGGCCGCGGTGGCGCAGGCGCAGGAGGAAGACGCTCCCGGGTTGTGCCCCAACGAGTTCCAGAGCGCGGAAATGAAGCTCAAGCAGGCGGAATTGCTGTTTAACGACGGCGAGGAAGAGGGCTCGAAGGTCTCCGCTATTGAATGCGTGAACCTGGCGAACCTGGCCCGCACGTGCGCCGAAGCGAAAAAGAAGGCCGCGGCCGAAGCGCCCGCCACGGTGGGACCGCCGGAGGAACTGGCCAACTTCAAAGTGTCGGTTTACTTCGACTTCAATTCCAATCAGCTCAAGGCCTCCGAAGCGCAGAAGCTCGACAAAGCCGCCGCTTTCCTCAAGAAAATGGCGAAAGAGCATCGGTTCTATATGCTTCTGGAGTCCCATGCCGATCTGCCCGGCACGGCCGAAGATAATATGGACCTGACCCGCCGCCGCGCGTTGGTGGTTCGCTATTATCTGGTTCAGAACGGCTTGTTGCGCAGCCGCATTTACATGCGGGCCTCCGGCTCGGAAACGACCCGCAAGGAACTGGGCGAAACCGCGAAATCCGAAAAGCAGAATCCGGAATGGCGCCGCGTGGATCTGACCGTGCTGTTCGACCGTCCGCAGGTCGAGATCATTCCGAGCAACGATAACTAATCACCGATCAATCGATTAAAAAGAAAAGCCGGTTCCTTGCGGAGCCGGCTTTTTCTATGTGATCCGCCGTGTCAGTGGACCGGCGGTTCTTCTACCAGGCGCACGCTGACCATCTTGGAAACGCCTTTTTCCTGCATGGTCACACCGTAGAGCGTGTCGACGCATTCCATCGTCGATTTGTTGTGCGTGATGAGAATGACCTGGCTGTGTTCGGCCATTTTCTCGATCAACTGGTTGAAGCGTGAAACGTTCACATCGTCCAACGGCGCGTCGACCTCGTCCAGCAGGCAGAAGGGGCTGGGCTTGATCAGGAAGATCGAGAAGATCAATCCCAACGAACTGAGCGCCTTCTCGCCGCCGGAGAGCAGGTTGACGTTTTGCAGCTTTTTGCCCGGCGGCCGGATGACGATGTCCACGCCGGATTCAAGCGGCTTGTCGGGCTCGGTCAGCTCCAGCTTGGCGCTGCCGCCGCCGAAGAGCAGGGGGATGATCTCGCCGCATTTGTCGTCGACCAGTTTGAAGGTTTCCAGGAAACGCTCCTTGCTGGTCTTGTTGATTTTGGCGATGGCCTTTTTCAACTCGTCAATCGCCTGATCCAGGTCGGCCTTCTGGGTGAGGTAGGTGTCCAGACGTTTTTGTTCTTCCTCGTATTCGTTGATCGCGTTCGGATTGACCTCGCCCATGCGGCCGATACGGTCGCTGATTTCGCGCTGACGATCCTGCAACGATTCGGTGTCCATTTCCGCTTCGTCGGTGGGCTCGCCCAGGTCGGCCAGCGTCAACTGATAGCGTTCGTCCAGTTTTTCGGCCAGATGCTCGGTCTTCATGTTGAGCGAAACCAGCTCCAACTCGCACGATTTGATTTCGTGGTCGTAGCCGTCCAGATCGCGCCGCAGCATCTTGATGCCTTTTTCGGTCTCGTCGACCACGCCGGTCTTCTCGTCGGCGCCCTCGCGAACCTGCACGCTGTGACGTTCGGCCTCTTCGAGGCGCTGCATCAAACCGGTGAGCCGTTCGGTGATCTCGTTGATCTGCTCGCGGTTGGTTTCCTGCTGTTCATGCGCCCGCTCGACCTGCTCGGAGCGACGCGAGACCGTCCCGGCCGCCTCTTCGCGCAGACGATACGCCGCCTCGCGCCGGTCCGCCGTCGTGCGCAGTTCCTGCTGCAGGTTGTTGACGGTCAGTGCCGCCTCGTGCATCGCTTTTTGCTGCGCGTCGATCTCCACCGTAATCGCCGATTGCGCGGCGTTGGTGTCGTCGGCGGCCGTACGCGCCGCGGCCAGCGCCCCTTCGAGTTCGGCCAGTTCGGCCACTTCGCGCTCGTGCCGGGCGATCAACTGTTCGCCTTGCTCGCTCAGGCGGGCGAAGGTTTCCTCCAGTTGCGCCGCTTCGGCGTTGACGCGATCGAGTTCGGCGTTGTCGCGCCGCATGTCGCCGCTCAGTTCGGCGATGGCCAGCCGGTTGGCGTCCAGGTTTTCCTGACCTGAACGAATGGTTTCATCCAGGCGGCCGATCATGCCCATGCGGCTGTGGTAGCCGTCCTGCGCCTCGTTGAAGGCCTTCTCGAGCTGTTCCACTTCCTGCTGCAGCTTGGCGATCTGCCGCTTTTTCTGCAGGATGCCCGTGGTTACCGAATCGACCTGACCGCCGGTGATGATGCCCGCGCGGTCCACGACCTCGCCGTCGAGCGTGACGAACGCGCCGGTGTAGCCGTTGGCCTTGTGCAGCCGCACGGCCGTGGGCAGATCCTCGACCACCAGCACGTCCTGCAGCAGGACGTCGGTAACCGGCTGATACTGCGGTTCGACCTGAATGTGCGTGGCCAGCGGACCCAGCGTCTGCCCGACCGTCTCGGCCGGGTAGTGCGCCATGGACACCATGCGCGGCTGCAGCGGCACGAACGAGCCGCGCCCCGCGTGTTTCTCTTTCAGAAAGTCGGCCGCGGTCGCGCCGGCGTCCTGATCGGTGACCAGCACGGCCTGCAAGCGTTCGCCGAGAATCGCCTCGAGCGCCGTCTCGTATTTCTCCGGCACGTCCAGCTTGTCGGCCAGCACGCCCAGGATCGCCTTGCTCGTGCCGTTGAGCCCGTCGTCGGCGGAGTTGGCCGCCTGGATGATGCGCTGCACGCCCTCCTGGTAGCCTTCCATGTTGCGCCGCATCTCTTCGAGACTTTCCAGGCGCACGCGTTTTTCGTCGTATTGCCGCTTGAGCTGTTCGTATTCCTTGCGCTTGTTTTCCGTTTCCTCGCGCATGCGGGCGAGGCGGTTGCGCTTTTCGGTCAGTTCGTTTTCCTGCACCGCGCGCAGTTCCTGCAGCTCGGCGAGCTTATCGCGTTGCGCTTGCAGGTGCGCGGTAAGTTTGTCGCATTCGGCGGCCAGCGCGTCGCGGCGTTCGCGGTTGACCGTCACCCGTCGCTGGTGCGTTTCCTGCTGCTCGCGATGATCCTGCACGGCGCGTTGCAGCGCGGCGTGGCGACCGGCCAGGCGCAGCAGTTCGTTGCGCGCGGCTTCCGACGATCCGTCCAGCTCGCGCCGGCGGGCGAGGGAGTCGTTGAGGATTTCGCGGCAAGCGGCCAGGTTGCGATCGGCCAGGCCGACCTGCTGGTCCAGCGTTTCGATCTTCTGCGACGAGGTGGCGATCTCCTGGTCATGCCCGGCGATGCGGTCGCGCGCGTTTTCGATTTCCTCGGTCCACTGGGCGATCTGCACTTGCAGATGCTCGATGTCGCGCTGCAGCAGGTCGCGGCCCGTTTCGTCCTTGCGGACGATCTCGCGCAATTCGCTGACGGCCTCGGACGCGGCGATGATCGCCTTTTCCTGCTCCAACGCCGCCAGCCGCAGGGCCGCCAGGCGCGTTTCCTCGCTCTCGATCTTGTTGTGCGTTTCGCGGTGGCTGTCCTGCAAGCGGGCCAGCGATGCGTTGATGCGCGCCTTTTCGCTCGCCAAAAAGATCTGCTGCCGCGCGGCCAGTTCCAGATCGAGCTCGCGCAGCTCGGCCTTGAGTTCGTTGTAGCGTTCGGCCTTTTTCGCCTGCCGCTGCAGACTGTTGACCGTCCGGGTGATTTCGTACACGAGGTCGTTGACGCGGTTGAGATTGATGCGCGTGGCTTCGATCTTGCGCTCGGCTTCCTCGCGCTTGACCCGGTATTTGCTGATGCCCGCGGCTTCCTCGATCAGCGTACGCCGCTCCAGCGGTTTGGCGCCGATGATCTTGTTGATCTGCCCCTGTTCGATGATCGAATACGAGCGTGAACCGATGCCGGTGTCCAGGAAGAGGTCAATGATATCCTTCAGGCGGCACGGCCGGCGGTTGATCAGGTATTCGCTTTCGCCCGAGCGATACAATCGCCGGGTGACCTGAATTTCCGACATCCCCTCGTAGCCGACCGGGCAGCGGCCGTCCTCGCAATCGAAAATGATGGAAACCTGAGCCATTCCCATCGGTTTGCGGGTTTCCGTGCCGTTGAAGATAACATCCTGCATTTCCGAGCCACGCAGGCTTTTCGCACTCATTTCCCCCATGACCCAGCGCACCGCATCCACGACGTTGCTTTTGCCGCAACCGTTCGGGCCGACCACGGCGCAGATGCCCTCGTTCAGGGCGATCCGCGTCTTGTCGACGAACGATTTAAAGCCAACAAGTTCAACTTCTTTGATGCGCATATACAATCCCCCTACCATGTCGCCGCACGCGACAGGCGGTCAAAAACTAGCATACATGCCGCGACCAAGTCAAAGAAAAAACGCAACTGGTTGGATATAGACAATGTTTCGCCTACCACATGTAGTACTTACGATAAATCAAACAGTTGGAGCTCGCCAGCCGAATTTTTCGATGGTTTTGCGGAAAAGCACGGATTTGAGGCGGCAAAGTAGTGACTATTTCGACACTTTATCGACCGTTAGCGAAACAAGCCTACGTTGGCTGTTAAAAAAATAACGAAGCGATTATGAAGCAACTCAAGTCAGGGACGATTCTTGACTTCAAAATTGGGATACTCGGGGCCCCGCAGGGACGGAAGGTCAGTAGCGAAGGGCGGCAGCCCTGGAAATCGCGACCCGTCCGGACCGTCCAACCCCTGACAAGGGGTGAAGGAATCCGCGTCAAAAGACGATGTGATTTTTCAGATTGGAAAACATCTGAGTCATCACCTGCACCCCTCCGGGGTTTGCTTGAATTTGCTCCATCTGATACCAGGGCTTCGCCCTTCGCTATTGACCTGCGCCCTACGGGCTTGAAGATCCGGCGCGGAAATCCATTTCAACGTTGTTCGACTTCGCCCGTTTTTTTTCTCGGATTACCCTGCGCCCTACGGGCTTGAAGATCCGGCGCGGAAATCCATTTCAACGTTGTTCGACTTCCCCCGGTTTTCTTCTCGGGACGCCCTTAATCGAAATCGCCCTCCGTAATTTTAAGCTTTTGCATTATGTGAAAAAGGACGGTGTTGAAGTCGGGAACGGAGACGAAAACCGCGCTTTTCGTCGACCGTCAGCAAATCAAGTCAGGGACGACTTGATTTGTTACCGAGGACAAGCAGTCAGCACCATGCCAATGAGGGTGTGCACGCCGCGCCCCATGGATGGGGCGGCATTTTCGTCGTCAATCCACGACGGCGAAAATGAAGGGAGACGAAAACCGCGCTTTTTGTCGACCGTTGGCAAACCAAGTCAGAGACGACTTGATTTGCTACCGAGTGACGTGGTCCACGCCGCGCCCCATGGATGGGGCGCCATTTTCGACGTCGATCCACGACGGCGAAAATGAAGGGAGACGAAAACCGCGCTTTTCGTCGACCGTCAGCAAATCAAGTCAGAGACGACTTGATTTGCTACCGAGTGACGTGGTCCACGCCGCGCCCCATGGATGGGGCGCCATTTTCGACGTCGATCCGCGACGGCGAAAATGAAGGGAGACGAAAACCGCGCTTTTCGTCGACCGTCAGCAAATCAAGTCAGGGATGACTTGATTTGCAATCACTTAATAGGAAAGTCCCATTCGCGGAAGGTGGCCATCCAGAACTTCAGGCCGGTGAAGTGCTCGTTTTGCAGGTGGTAACCGTTTTGGAACAACAACGACATTCCGTACGGAAGTTCGTTGGTGATCAGCAGACCACAGGAGAGCAACTGGAATTGCTTGTCGGTGGTGAAGTAGTGCATCCATTCCCAATTGGTGAACATGCGCCAGTTTTTGTCGAATTCCCACAGCAGAAACAACTTGTGGCGCATCAGATAGCCGGTTTTGAAAATACAGCCGTTTTCCCAGTTGAAGTAATACTCTTCGGAAGTGAAGTACTCGTAGTCGCTGAAATGCAGCACCGCGATCGGCCCCACGCCCGCCTTGAGCGTCATGTTCGCGCTGTATTGATGGAAGAAGCCGACGTAATCCTCCATCTCGCCCAGCACCACCGGGTCCATGTGGTCGTTGTAGGAATCATAGGCGTAGTGCATGAAATTGATGCCCGGACCGTAGGTCAGATCGAGGTCCATGATCAACAACGGCGACACGCCGATCATCACGCCCGGCCGGATATACGAAGGACTGAAGATGCTGTTGGTGCCGATGCGCCAGTGGGAATCGGCGGTGAGCAATGATTTGCCTTCGCCCCAGGGCATTTTGTAAAAGGCTTTCACCTGATCGCCGAACACGACCGGATTGAGACCCAGTGCAAAGCCGTTGAAGAAATGCCAGCTATTGGGACGCTTGCCGGTCGGCAATTGGGACACGTCGGGAATTGATTGCGCCGCCGCCAGGCTTGGCAACAACAAGAGCAGGAGCAGGAAAACCGAACGAAACAGCCGCAAGCGTGATCCCCGTGAAAGTCCTCCTTTGTTAACAGAAAGCCGTTCGACCGGCAAGGCCCAAAACGCTGTGATGTAAGCGGCTTGTCCACGCTTGCGGATCGTGGCAGCTTACCTGTATGAAAAAGGGCTGGCTGATTGCGTTTGTCGGTTTGACGTTGCTGGTTTGCCTGTGGGCGACCGTCGACGCGCAGGAGGACGAATCCACGCCCGCGCCCGACGAGCAAACGCCGGTCGGCGAAGCGACGCCGGTTCCCGTCCCCTCGGCCATCAAAAAAGAAATCGTCGTGCCCGATCCGGAATTGCGGCGGCAGATCCACGCCGGGTTGATCCAGACCAAACGCCCCCAGTTGCGCGCGATGAAAATTCAGGTGAGCGACGGCACGGTGCGCATTTCCGGTATTGCCCGTACGCTGCAGGAGCGCCATTTGGCCGAGGCGGTCGTGCGGACGCTGCCGGGCGTGCGCAAGGTGGAAAGTAAAATCGAACTGGCGCCCGGTTACAAACGGCAGGTCGACATGGGCGACAAACGCTCACTGGGGCAGATCGCTGTCGACACCAAAATCCGTCAGCAGTTGATCAGGCGTTTGGCGAAAGTGGCCGGCGTGCGGCTGAGTCAATTGCAGGTGGAAGTCTATTGTCAGGTGGCCGTGATCGGTGGGGTGGTCGCCACGCGCGCCGTCGCCGATCGCGTGTATCAGACGGCGCAGTTCTGTCCCGACGTCTCCAGCGTTGTGCTGCATGTGCTGGTCGAGGAAGAGGATCGCTGATCACTGCTCCAGATCGTTCAGATAAGCCTGGTGCTCGGCCGCCTGCACGCGGAAACTGAAAATCACCAGATGCAACACCAGAATCAGCGAGGTCGGCAGGAGCAGGTGAATCCATATTGCATCGTTTTTCAGCAGGTATTGCGAAACGTACAGCAATATCGCGATCAACACCGGGCCGATGAATAGCGCCAGGATCGGCGTGATGCGCGGCAACAGCAGGCCCATGAGCAGGGCGAACAATACCATCATCACGATTTCGACGGCGCGCACCGTGTTGTCGCGCCACAGGAAGCCGTTGGAGAGTGCGTTGGCCACGGCGGTCGCATGCAAGACGACGCCGGGCAGCGCCGTGTCGAAGCTGGTGGCGAACAGGTCGCCCGAATCGTCGCCGCTTACGCCGATCAGCACGATCGAACCGTTGGCGAAGCCGGGCGGCACGCCGTTTTTCACCACGTCGTCGAAGCGCAACGTTTCGAAAGCGTCGGTGCTGCCGTAGAAGTTAAACCAAAGATAACCAAGATGGTCGGGGTGCAGTTGAATCTCGCCGAATTGCGGGCCGATCAGTTTGTTTTTTTCGTTGTTCGGCCGCACGCCGTATCCTTCCTGATTCAAATAGGTGCGCACGATGGCCAGACTGAACGGGTAGTACAGATTGTTCTTGTACGACAGGGCCGCGGGCAGTTTGCGCGCGTAAAAATTCGGATCGACGATGACCGTGAAAAATCCGACCGCGGCGGTGTGTTGGGTGATGGTCTGGCTGGCGATGCGCGCTTCCTGGGGTACGCGTTCGGGCGTAAAGCCCGGTTCGTCGACGTTGCGTGTGGCCATCAGCAATTGCCGGCGGCCGATCGCCTCGGCGGTGGCCAGGCGATTGTCGGGCAGCGCAAAATCCCAGTTGTAACCGATCACCAGGTTGCCCGCGTTTCTGACCGCCTCGGCCAGTTTTTCATCCGCTTGAGAACCAATGCCGTTGCCGGTTTCGGCTAAAAAGTACAGATCCAGGCCGATAACCCGGGCTCCGTCCGCCTTGAGATTGTTGATGACGTTCGCCAATTCCAAACGGAATTCGCCGCGCATGCCGAATTGCTTACGGCTGGAGGTGTCCACCAGAATAAGCTTGACCAGGTTGCCGGGGTCGGCCGGTCCGCGCAGGCGTACCCGCCAATCCAGAAGCTGCATCTCGAACATTTCGAGAATATCGGGCGTGGCGAAATAGAGAATCAGCATGAAAAAAAGGATGGTCAGCGACAGCGCCAACCCCCGGCGGGTGGTCATGCAACGTTTGCAGCGTTTTGCCATACGCGAAGCCTACCATAAAGTCTCGGAACTTGACCGTAAAAAGATTCGGACCCACAATGAATTATCTCATTCCGGCCAAGGAGGTTCGTTTTGCGGCGTTTTCCGATGATGTTCTGCGTATTGTCCCTGGTGCTTTTGCTGACGGTAATGGCGATGGCGAAGACCGATGCGAAAAGCGAAACCATCGCAAAAATTCTCGCCGCCGAAGACAACGCGACCTACCAGGCGGAACTGGAAACATGGTTGCTCGACGACAATCTGCCGGTCGAGGCGCGCCATCTCGCGGCCAAGGCCATCGGGCACATCGGCGATCCGACCGGTTCGCCGGCGCTGGTGCGCGCGTTGAAGAATGACAAGCTCGACCGAGCCGTGGTGTGTGCCGCGCTCGGTTGGTTGTGGGCCAATACGCCGGCCAAGGCGTATCGCATCGAAACCCCGCCGGAAGTGCTCAACGCTTTGTTGGCGGTGGGCAAAAGCGATCCGTCGCTGAAGGCCCGGGCGGCGGCCTTTACCGCCATCGCCCTTGGGGCGCCCCAGCAAGGTCAGAAGGAAGCGGGCGAGGCGGCCGTCGCGTTGAACAAGTCGGATGATCCCGATGCCGCCGAATTGTTGATCGCCCTGGTGCGCGTCGCCGCGCAGGAACGACCGAAAAAACTGCCCATCGAGGAGCACATCGACAAACGAATCGAACAGACGATGAACATCAAGGATCCGCGCGAGGTGATCTTCGAAGCGGCGTTTGCTTCGTCCGACGCCCGGGTCGTTTATCACGCCGCCTATTTCGCCGGCCGCAAGCAGACGTTCGACCTGCCGCTGGAAGACGAACTGACCGCCGCCTTTGCGCACGCCGATCCGATGGTGCGCGTCCAGGCGCTGCAGGCGTTGCGCCGGCGCGACAAGATCGACGATGCGGTCAAAGGGAAAATGGTTCCGCTGCTGGCCAAGGGAACGATGGCCGAGAAGATCGCCGCCGTGCAGGTCGTCGCCGAAAAATTTCCGCCGGAAAAGGCGCTCGACCTGTTGAAGCGAACGTTGGGTCATGCCGGCGCCGGTCAGTCGACCAGCCTGCATCAGGCGATCTTCGAAAGCCTCGCGACGATCCAGGATCCGGCGGTGGTCGCGTTCCTGCTTGACGTCAGCCAACAAAAGGTGCCTTACGCCCGGATGGCCCGGTTGGCCGCCGCGCGGGCCGGCGCGAAAGAACAGTTGTTGGCGCTGTCGCCGGAACGCTTCTCTTATACCGATGCCGATGCACTGCATTACGTCGACGTGCTGGCGACGCTGGAGGCCTTTGACCGTTTGGAATGGCTGCTCAAGGGGGACGGCGTGCCCGAGCGCTTCGTGCGTTCGTTGCCGGTGCGTCAGAGCATCGTGATGGCCCTGGCGTACGATCGTAATTACGAAGCGCGCGCCGAAATGGCCACCAAGCATCCGGAGTGGCGCAACGAGGCGGATCCGATCGTTCGTTCCATTGCCGCCGAAACCCTCGGCGCGACCAAGACCGCCGAAGCCGTGGAACCGTTGCTGAAACTCTGGGAACGCGCCACAGAAGATCGCGGCCCCGATGCGGCTCTGGCGGTGGTGACGGCGATGGAGACGATCGTCAACGCCAAGAACAGCCCGGCTCGCACCCACGGGGTGCTCGGTGAAATCGCCCGGCAGGGCATCGACGATCGACGGTTGGCCGTGCGTCGCAAAGCGGTGCAGGTGCTCTACGATCTGACGCGCGAAATTCATAAGAAGCCGTTGTACGGCGCGTGCCCCGGCCGCTCGGCAAAGGATTATCGCCTGCTGGCGGAGCGTCTGGCCAACGGTCAACGCGAAAAGAAACTGCTGCTGCAAACCGACAAAGGCGACATCACGCTGGTCGCGCGTTACGATCTGGCCCCGCTGACGGCGGAAAATTTCGTGCGTCTGGCCTCGACCGGCTTTTACGACAATCTCGTTTTTCATCGCGTCGTGCCGCTGTTTGTGGCCCAGGGCGGCGATCCGGCCGGTTTGGGGTGGGGCGGTCCGGGCTACGCCATCCGCGATGAGGAAGGCGTCATGCCCTTCGACGCCGGCGCCCTGGGAATGGCCTCGGCGGGACACGACACGGCGGGCAGCCAATTTTTCATTACCGCGGTAACCACGCCGCACCTGGATGGGCTCTACACCGCCTTCGGACACGTGGAGGGCGACGAGGCGCTGACGCTTGTGCGGAAACTAACGGTCGGTGACCGGATTCTGGCGATAAAAACGAATTGGTAGGCCCACCGATTTCATTTTGAAAATAAATGATTACATCATAGGTAGTTGTGGACGCACACAATGGGATATTCGTATTTTTATCCTATTGGAGTTCCAAGACCCTGACGATGGCATTATTTAGAAAACAAGGGACGGAAGGGAGGTCGGCAATGGCTCTTTTTGTCGCCCATAAATTGAAAAAGCTGGAGCGGGACCGACAACTTGACGCGATAATCCCCTTGATGCACGACGATTCCGAATCCACCCGGCAAAAGGCCAGCGACACTTTTTTGCGCACGGCCATGACGGTGAGAACCTTCACCGAGCAGGTCAGCAAGGAGTTGCTGCGCCTAACCAAAACCGCGGACAAGCAGCAACAATTCCAGGCCTGGAAAGCGCTGTTGAAGACGGGGGACCCGGCTTTCCTCGAAGACGTGGTGCAATACCTCGAAAAAACCGACAGCGATCCGCTCGCGCATCTTGCGCTCAATTATTTTGATACCGTCCGCGAGAAAGACCCCGACAAAATGCGCAATTGTCTGGTGGCGCCGCCGGCAATTCGCGACGCGATTTATGAGGATCTGCAGGGGCAGATCAACCTGAAGGAACCCAAGGTCCAGCGCGCTTATCGTTTCATCGAGTTGTTCGGTCTGTGGGACGACCAGGATATCGCACGCAAAACGATGTCGGTTTTTCAGACCGATCTCAGCGACGAGGATCCGCACCTGGTCGATATGCTCATCGACGCCATGGTGCGCATCTACCCGGAGCACATGACCAATTACCTTATGCGAAACTGGGAAGAGCATTACCAGCGTAAGGAAATTGCCGAGCAGATGATCGAACGTCTCAAGGGCGTCGGCAAACCGGCGATTCCCAAGTTGATCAAATACGTGTCCGATTTCCGCATGGGCATCGAACGTGGTGGAGCCTCGGCGCGCAAGCCGCAATACGAAGTAAGCCGTTGGGCGATCTGGTTGATCGGCGAGTTGTCGCTGATCGACGATCCGGTCGTCATGGACTTTCTGACCGAAATCGCGGTGGACACCAAGTTGTCGACCACCGGGCCGCATCGGCAGAACGCTCGCGAGGCGTTGGAAAAAATTCGACGACGGGTAGGGAAAGAGGATACGCCCGTGTAGCTTATTGCGGCGCGCGGCGTTTCATCAGCATCTTACGCGTTCCCTGCTGCACGATTTCACCATGTTGGTTGATCAGATCGCAGGCGAAAACGACGATGCCGCGATCGGGTTTTTTCGATTCGCGCGCGGTAATCACTTCCAATTCCAGATGAACCGTATCCCCGATAAACAACGGCCGCAGGAAATCCCACTCCAGCCCTAAAAACGCGTGCATCGTGCCTTCGGTGATGCCCAACGATTGATTCAGGCCGGTCATCAACGCGACGCCCAACACGCCGTGGCAAATGCGGCGACCGAAGATGGTCGTCTTGGCGTATTGTTCGTCCATGTGCAGCGGGTTGAAGTCTCCGGAAATGCCGGCGAAGTTGACCAGGTCCGCTTCGGTGATCGTGCGACCTTTGCTGATGTAGCGCGTACCGAGTTCGAAGTCCTCAAAATACAGGCCTTGCATTTGCCGCTCCCGCATAATTGAAAATTCAGTATGCGTTCGACGGATGCGTCATGTCAACCGGACAGCAATTCCAGTCCGTGGCGGACCGGAACCGTCGCGCCGAAATGATCGGCTAGATCGCGTAGTTGCACGAGGCAGCCGGTGCAGGACGTGACGATCACATCGGGGCGGGCGGCGAGCATCGCGGCCATTTTCTTGCGGCCGATCTCCCGCGCCTCCTGCGGATGGAACACCCCGAATGATCCGCCCATTCCACAGCAATCGGCCGCTGTTTCCGCCGGCAGTTCGACGATCCGCGCCCCCGTTGCACGAAGTAACGGCGTCAGCGCGTCGCCCCCGCGTACGCCCCGGCGGGTGTGGCAGGGTACGTGCACGGCCACGCGTAGCGACAAGCGCGGCGGATGAAAATCGTTTTCCCGCAGCCAGACGAACACGTCGCTCACCTTGGCGGCGACGATCCGCGCGGCATCGGCCAGGGGCGTGTCGCTGAGCGCTTCGGTCATTTCCTGTTGCAGCATGGCGGTGCAACTGGCGCACGGGCTGAGGATCGTTTCGATCGACTCGCCGCCGAAGGCGGTCAGGAAATTGGCCAACGCTTCGCGGGCGGCGTCGTCCGCGCCCATGCCCCAGGCGGGCAGGCCGCAGCAGGCTTGCTCGGGCACGGCCGCGGTGAGGTTCATCGTCGCCAGAATCGTATCCAGCGCTTCGCCGACGCCGGTGAAAATTCGCCCGGCGCCGCAACCGAGAAACAAAGCCAGGCGACGTTCGCCCTGCGCCGTGCGGCCGGTCGTGCGCGACAAATACGATTGCTTCGGCAGCTTCGGCAGATAGCGCCCGGCCTCCAGGTAGGGCAACGCGAAGCGCAGCCGCATGCCGCTGCCGTCGGTGGTGGCGCGCCCCAAGGCGACGGCGAATTGCCGCGCGCGGTCGGTCAGCTTGCGCAGACGCTCCGGATCGGCCAGCAGATAGGTGATCGACTGTTGCGCCGCGCCCATCCCCGCGCCGCCGCGGTATTTGGCGTCGCGCACGATTTGCGGCACGCGCACGTCGGCCTTGCACACCTCGCGGCAACGCCCGCACTGCAGGCAGCGCGTCAGCGCCCGGCGGTCGGCGTGGGTGAGACGTCCGCTGGCGTCGGCCGCCTCGATGCGCGCCAGGCGTCCGCGCGCCACGTCCGGCTCGCGTAGGGTCAGGGCGAAAACCGGGCACACCTCGCGGCAGGCGCCGCAACGGGTGCATCGCGCCAGTTCGGCCACCCAGTCGGTCATGGAAATACCTTGCCGGGATTGAGAATGCCCAAGGGATCGAACGCGCGCTTGAGCCGCTTTTGCAGATCGATCGCCGCCGGGCTTTGCTCCCAGGGCAGAAATTCGCGCTTGGCGATGCCCACGCCGTGCTCGCCGCTGATCGTGCCGCCCAGGGCGAGCGTCAGGCGAAAGATCTCCGCCCGCGCCGTTTTCGCCCGTGCCGCCTCGTCCGCGTCGGCCGGATCGTACAGCAGATTGACGTGCACGTTGCCGTCGCCCGCGTGTCCGTAGCAGGCGTGCAACAAGCGGTGTTCCGCCGCCAGCGCGGCCACGCCGTCGAACAGATCGACCAGGCGGTGGATCGGCACGGTAACGTCCTCGCCGTACTTATGCGGGCGCAACTCGTACAACGCCGGACTGACCGAGCGCCGCGCCAGCCACAGTTGATCGGCCTGGGCTTCGTCGGCCGCCACGCGCACCTCGCGCGCCCCGGCGTCGGCGAGCAATTCACGCAATGCGTCGGCCTGCCGCCGGACCTCGTGTTCGTTGCCGTCCACGTCCAGCAGCACCAGCGCGATGTCGTCGGGCAGCAGATCGCCCGTGCGATTTTTCACCGCGCGCAACGTCACCGGATCGAGCAGTTCCATCGCCGCCGGCACGATCGGCGAGCGCACGATCGTCATGACGGCCCGCCCGGCGTCGGCCAGCGTGGCGAACAATCCGAGCAGCGTTTTTTTCGCCGGCGGCAGCGGCGTCAGGCGCAACGTCAGCGCGGTGATGATCCCCAGCGTGCCTTCGCTGCCGACGAACAGCCGCGTCAGGTCGTAGCCGACCACGCCCTTGCGCGTGCGCACGCCGGTGTGAATCGTCTGCCCGTCGGCCGTCACGATCTCCAACGCCGCGACCCAATCGGCGGTCACGCCGTACTTCACCGCGCGCAGGCCGCCGGCGTTGGTCGCCGCGTTGCCGCCCAGCGTGCTCGTGGCGCGGCTGGCCGGGTCGGGCGGGTAGAACAACCCCGCCTTCTTCGCTTCCCGCTGCAGGTCGGAGTTGAGCACGCCGGCCTGCACCTCGGCCAGCAGTTCGTCGCGGTCGATTTTCAGAATGCGGTTCATGCGCGACAGGTCGAGCACCAGCGCGCGATTTTCCGGCACCGCGCCGCCGACCGTCCCCGTGCCCGCGCCACGCGGAATGACCGGCAGGCGATGTTGCGCACACAGGCGGACGATCGCCTGCACCTGCGCCGTTTCGGTCGGCAAGGCGACGGCGAGCGGCGGCAGCCCTTTGAATTTCGCGTCGGCGGCATAGGCCGCCAGATCGCCCGTTTCGGTCAGCACCGCCTCGGCCGTCAGCACGGATCGCAGTTGTTTGATGATGTCGGCCACCTTACGCCTCGAAATGTTCACAAAGATGTTCGGCCAGTTCCATGGGACGCTCGATGGGAATCATGTGACCGGTTTCGGCCAGTTCGACGTAGCGGGCGAAGGGCAGGCCGTCGGCCAGCTTATGGTTGATTTTCGCCGGCGCGAGCAGGTCCTGGTCGCCGGCGACGACCAGCGTGGGCGCGAAAATCTCGCCCAGACGCTCACGCGCGTCGAACGCGTCGCAGGCGGTGAAATCGCCGCGGATGGTCAGCGGATCGAGATGGCGCATGCGGTCGATTACCTTTTCCGCCAATTTTTTTTCGATCGACGGACCGAAGGCGAATTGCTGCATGTTGTTGTAAAACGCCTCCGCCTGATCGGGCAGCAGTTCGAAAATGAGCGGCAGCACCTTCAAGCGCGCGCCGGTAGCCACCAGACACAATTTGCGCACGAGCCGCGGCTGCGCCAGCGCCGTCGCCTGGGCGATCAATCCGCCCATGCTGTGCCCGATGATGTCCACCGGTCCCAGGCGGTTCGCCGTCAGAAATTCGGAAACGATCGCCGCGTATTCCTCGACGCTCTGCCGCCCCGGCGGTTCGCTGTCGCCGTGCCCGGGCAGGTCCAGCAGCAGCAGCGGTTTGTCGGGCAGTTTCTCGGCCACGTAATGGCTGACGAACAGCCAGATGTCCTTTTCGCTGCCCGCGCCGTGCACGAACAACGCCGGCGTTTGCCCGCCGTTTTCGTTGCGCGTGCGGCAGACCACTTCCTGGCGCTGAATGACGGTTTGTTGCAACATGTCCGCCAACGTAGCGCGCCCGCGCCCGCCGTGCAAGACGCCCTTGAACATTGCCCCACGATGCATGAAAGTAGAAGCGATCCACTTCGTTTACCAAATGGTGCGACTTACGAGGAAAGGATTATTCGATGACTGTCAAAAGGCTCGGTATCCTGACCGGCGGCGGCGATTGCGCCGGCTTGAACGCGGTGATTCGCGCGGTGACCAAATGCGCCTCCTGGCAATACGGCATGCAGGTGATCGGCATCCGCGACGGATTCGCCGGCCTGATCGGCAAACCGCGAACCGTCAACATTACCACAAGCATGGTCAAAGGTTTGCTGTCGCGCGGCGGCACGATCCTGGGCAGCTCGAACAAAGCCAATCCTTTCGCCCACCGGGAAGTGATCAAGGGCAGGTTGATCGAAAGCGATCACAGCGACGAGGTGATTCAGAATCTCAAAGAGCTGGAGATCGATTGCCTGTTGGTCGTCGGCGGCGACGGCACCAATATCATCGGGCTGCAGTTTTACAAACGCGGCGTCAACGTCATCGGCATTCCCAAGACGATCGACAACGACCTGGCGGCCACCGACATCACCTTCGGTTTCGACACGGCGGTCAACGTGGTGATGGAGGCGATCGACCGTCTGCAGACCACCGCCGAAAGCCACCACCGGGTGATGCTGATCGAAACCATGGGCCGCAACGCGGGGTGGATCGCCCTGCAGGCGGGTTTGGCGGCGGGCGCCGACGTTATCTTGATTCCGGAAATTCCCTTCACCGTCGAAAAGGTCGTGGCCGCGATCAAAGAACGCCAGGCGGCCGGGCGCATGTTCACGATCATCAGCGTGGCCGAAGGCGCCAAGCCCAAGGACGGCGACGTGGTCATCAAACAGATTATCAAGGACAGCGCCGAAACGATTCGCCTGGGCGGCATCAGCCAGGTGCTGGCCAATCAGTTGGAAAACGCGGGCGTCGGCGAATGCCGCGCGACGATCCTCGGGCATATCCAACGCGGCGGCGCGCCCACGGCCTTCGACCGCAACCTCTGCACGCGCCTGGGCACCGAGGCGGTACATGCGGCGGCGCGCGGTGAATTCGGCAAGATGGTGGTCATCAAGGAAACGAAGATCCAGACCGTGGATATCGCCGAGGCGGTGCGCCAGATTCGACTGGTCAATCCGCAAGGCGAATGGGTGCGCGTGGCCCGCGATACCGGCGTTTCCTTCGGGGACGAATAGTGCGTCGCTTCGCGCCGCTGGTGCTCGTGGGCGCCGCATTGCTTTGCCTGGCGCTGTTTCTCGGTCCCGGCAAGACGGTCTACGTCGATGCCGCCGCCGCGTGCTGGTTGCAGAACGGCACGGCGCACTATCCCTTTGCCGACATCCAAGACGCCCTCGACGCGGCCGACGAGGGCGCGACCGTGCGCATCGCCGCCGGTTATTACTCGCCGTTCACACTCACCAAATCGCTGCACTTGCACGGCGCGGGCATCGACAACGTGCGCATCGTCAGCGAGGACGGCGCGCCCAGCCATATCCTGACGGCGGACGGCGCGATCGTTGAAGGGCTGAGCTTCGTCGGTCCCGGCACGATCGGCGCACCCAACGGCGTGGGTTTGCGGATTGTCAACGCGCCGCACGCGCTGGTGCTTTCCGCGAAGTTTCCCTTTTATGCGACGGGCATCGAACTCGTCGACAGCGAGGTGACGCTCGCCGCGACGATCGTCGAGGAATGCGCGATCGGCGTGGCCGTCGACGACGGTTCGACGTTGCACGCGTCGGCGAACGTGATCGTCAACAACGGCGTGGGCGTCGATTGCGCGAACGGGGAGGTGGAGAGTTGGAACGACGTAATGGCCGGCAACGATGCCGACATCGCCGTGTCCTGTGCGCGGTTCTGATCGTTTGCGTTCTGGCGTTTGCCGCTTGCGCAACCGACGAAAACGAGGATGATTGTCCGACGTTCGATTGCGCGTTGTGCGGCGATCCGGCGGCTTGGTTCGACGCCCCGCGCGAAGCGACGCAGGCGCGCATCGGCGAGGCGATCACGGTGACGGTCGCGGCGCGCAGCAACGCCGGGCTGGCCTCGCTGGGCTTTGTCGCTCTCGGCGAGTTGGCCGGCGTGCCGTTGCAACTGGCGCATGAAACGGCGAGCGCCACGGGGCGCACGGAAACGAAGACGACCTTCGAGTTCGTCGTGCCGTTCAACGCCAACCTCACGCGCGTCGTGTTGATCGCCCTGGCCGAGGATGCAAGCGGCCGGCTGGCGACGCGGGCGCGCGCGGTGACGATTAACCCATATCCCTGACGCTGGAGGCGGGAGGCGTTTTGAAGCAAGCGGGATCGGATTTTTTTACGCGGAAAAAATTGCTGTTCACCGCGATCGTCGTGGCGCTGTGTGCCGTGACGGCGATCGTGCTTTACGTGCACATGGCGCGGCCGTTTTTGGATTTCTGGGTCGACGACGCGGGCATCAGCTTCACCTTCGTGCGCAACATCGCCACGGGGTACGGTTCGGTGGCCTATCCGGGCGGCGAGCGGGTCGAGGGATTTTCCAACCCGACGTGGGTGGCCTTGCTGGTCGTCGCGCACAAGTTCGGCGGCGATCCTTTCGTCTGGTCGCAGCGCTTGGGCATGACCTTCGGCATTGCCATGCTCGTGCTGCTGTGTTTGTACGCCTTCATGGCCGCCGAGGAGCGCCGTCCCTGGCCGGTCGCCCTGGCCGCGTTGCTGGTGGCGACCAACGCGAGCTTTATCATCTGGAATCAATCGGGCATGGAAAACAGCCTGTACGGATTTTTCATGCTTGCCGCCATCGTGCTGGTGGTGCGTGAAGGGCGCGACGAAAAGGCGCTGCCCTGGTCGGCGCTGCCGCTGTTTCTGCTGGCGATCACCCGCCCGGAAGGCGTGGCGCACACGGCCATCGCCGGGTTCTTTCTGTTGCTGACCGATTTGATCAAGCGCCGTCGCCCGAGCAAACGGTTGTTCGTTTGGGCAGGCGCGTTCCTGCTGTTGCTGGGCGCGTACCACCTGTGGCATTACCTCTATTTCGCGCGGCCGTTCCCCAACACCTATTACGCCAAGGTGCGGCCCGATCGTCTGAGTAACCTTTTCGAGTTCAAGGATCGCGGCTGGAAGTACGTATTGGCGTACCTGGACACCTATCATCTAAAGATGTTGTTGTTGCTCTCCCTGCCGGCGTTCGCTTCGCGGCGCTTCTGGCGCGAGGCGCTGTACGTTTTCCTGGTCGGCCTGTTCCTGATGTTTTTCCCGATCTACAGCCGCGGCGATTGGATGGATGGGTGGCGCTTCCTGAGCGTCTTCCCGCTGGTGCCGGCGCTGCTGATGGGGCTGGGCGCGTACAACCTGGCCGCGGGCGTCGCCTGGCTGGCGCAAAAGAAACTGCCTGCGAAATTCGCCGTGCCCCTGGCGTTGCTGGCGGCGGGCGTTTATATCCTCGTGCCCTTGTCGATGATCGTCGGTCCGTCGCAGAAATTCGCCGCCAAGTACGAGAAGGCGCCGGAAACGACCGTCAAGCTCATCGCGACGCGCGCGAAATGGTGGTCGAAAACCGCGCGCAAGCTCGCCCTGCGCCCGGAAGATACGACGATGACCGACATGGACATGGGCGGCACGACGTACAACTGGCCGGGGATGATCCTCGATATCGGTTATTTAATCGAAGTTCCGCTGGCCACGCATCGCTACACGCCGCGTTTTCGTGACGTGGTCGACGAGTATTTCTTCGAGGAGCGCCGGCCGGAGTTCATCCACGTGCGGCGCGGCTGGGGCCGGGCGACGACCATCCCCGGCAATCCCAAATTCAAAAAGCGCTATCTGAAGCTGCCGGACGATCGCAAGTTCGGCCGGATCCCCAACGGCAACTACGTGCGGCGCGATCTGGTCGAGTTGACGCAAGGACCGGCGCTGCCGCTGGAGCTGGAGCCCTTTGAAAACGGTTTGCGCTTGCTGGCCGTCGAAGCGCCCAAGGCGATGCGGCCCCAGCGCGCGACGCCGATTTTCCTCACCTGGGTCAGCGAATCGCCCTTCCTGCTGGATTGCACGTTTTCCATCGGGTTGGCGCGCGAAGGCGGCGAGCCGCGGATGATTTCCTACAAGCCGATCATGGGCTGGCTGACGCCCGGCGAATGGGAACGCGGCCGCATCTACCGCGAGGTGGTGTGGGTCAACGCGCCCGAGACCAAAGGTTCCTATCGTTGGTTCGTGGGCGTGAAGACCATCGGCAAGGATGAGGAGCGGCGGGAACTAACGCGGACCGTGGCCGTCAGCAAGGACGCGGCGAAGCAGGAGGCGAACCGGCTGCTGGACGAGGCGGAAAACCTCGCCGCGCGCAATGCCGCCGGGGCCGATCTGGCCGTGCCGCTGTTGCGCCGCGCCGAGTGGATCCACGGAAAAAAGCGGGTCGCCAAGCGCGTCAAGCAGGTCGATCGGCTGCGTTTGAACATGCATGTCGAAGCCGCGCGCAAGGCGGCCGAGGCGAACGAGTATTTCGCCGCCGCGCTCAGTCTTCATCGTTGCTGGCGGTTGGATGCGCGTGACGAGCAATTGAAGGAACTTGGTTGGCGCGTGGCCGACAAGCTTTACGAAATCGGCCGTGCGAAGCAGGCGGCGGAAGAATACCGCGACGCCTACGAGGCGTTTGCCGCCGCCTGCCAGGCGCAACCGCAGCACGCCTGGGCGCGTAAACGGGCCGAGCAGGTTCGCCTGTTGCGCGATTTGTAAACAAAAAGCCCGCCGAACTTAATTCGACGGGCTTTCGTTTATCGAAATGAAATATTATTCGTAGTAGTAAATTTCCAGACCGCGGCCGATCAACTCGCTGAGGAAGTCGTCCGGCTGATCCAGAATGCGCTCGGCGCTGTACACGCCGCCGTCCTTGCCCTTGAACTTGCCCTTGGTCAGCCACCACGCCGCCTGCACGGCCGGGAAGGCGGTCAACTGCGCGATGTGACCGATGTAGGTGTAGTAGCGATACACCGCTTTGCCCTCGTCGACGCCGTACACGTCCACGCGACCGACCGACTTGTCCAGTCCGCCGCCGGCGAAGATGCTGTCGATGCGATGGAAGAAGTTCGCGGCCTTCTTGCGGCGCTCGTGCGTTTTGAACATGCCGGTTTTCGACAGCGACTTGACGAGCTGCACGATGTACGGAGGCTGCACGCCGCCGTGCAGCGTGGCTTCTTCCAGGCCCGGCAGGTTGCGCGGCAGACTGACGCTCTCGGCGTGGCCGGTGTAGTAAACCGGCAGCCAGCCCATCGGGTAGGGGAACTCGACCATCTTGCGGCCGTCGCCGGTGTTGACCGGCATTTCCTTGCCGCGGAACGTCTGCAGCGTCGTGCCGTTGAAGATGTGGAACAGGTGCATCAGGTTGGTCGCGCCGACCGCTTCGTTGCTGCCCGCCGCCCAGTTGACGTTGATGCGCCGGCACTTCTCCATGCTGTTGTAGCCCTTGCGCGCCAGCATCTGGGTGATGCCCGGGCTGTTGCCGAAACCGGTGAGAATTTTCACCTTGGCCTTTTTCGCTTCCTCGTCCAGCGTCAAGGTTTCCAGGTAGGCGTCGTAGTCGTCGGAGATCGACACGTACGGCGTCTTCGCCTCGATGCACACGCCGGCGCAGTATTTTTCCATCACGTAAAACGGACCGGCGAAGCCCAGCACGACGTCGTGCGTTTTCGCCTGTCCCACCAGCCACTCGCGGTCGGTGATGTCGTGACCGATCACCTCGGTCGGATACGACAAGCCGAGTTTGGCGATCGTTTCCTGCGCCTTGGGAACGTTGAGATCAACGATGGTGACCAACTTCACGTCGGCCGCGTCGCGGTTCAATTCCCGCAGCGCTTCCACGGCCATGTCGCCGGCGCCGCCCAACAACAGCACTTTCATGGGTACCCCTCCGAGATGTTGTTCTATTCTTCGCGATTAATAACATCTCTTTCTAACCATTCCGAAAAAATGTTTCAAGAGTTGAAATATATTTTCCGCATTTTTTTTGTAAGCGAGAAATTCTCTTTTTCCTTGTCAAAACCTCATTATGTTAGAAAATGATTAGTGTTTTTCGCCGGTAAGGGAGTCATGATGCGCCGTTTCGCTTTCCCGTTGGTCGTGTTGCTATTGATGATGTTGTTGTATTTCGCCTCCGCACCGACCGACGCCGCCGATCCGCCGCCCGCCAAAGGGGTCTCCCGGATTTATCTTGCCCATCACGTGCAAGGGGCGCCGTCGGTCACCGCCGCCTGCGATTCGTCTTCGGTCACGGCCGCGCCGGGCGAGGTAATGATGATCGAGTGCGCCGATTCGGCGGCGGTGACGATCGGCGTTTCCGGCGAAGGAACCGCCGACCTCGACGCCGGAGAAGATGATTCGTTTTCGCTGCCGATCCCGTGTTCCGACGGAGAACGTTCGCTGCAAGGCGCGGTGGAGATCGTCGAAGGTATGATGCCGCAACGCCGGGATAGCTTCGTGCACCTCTGGTCGATCGGGGAGTGCGCGCGATGAAAACTCTGCCTTGGATGATTTTGCTGCTCGTCGCGATGCTGTCCCTAGCTTCCTGTGATTGCGGTGACGATGACGATAATGACGATATCGACGATGATGACGCCGTTGACGACGACGCCTCCGATGATGACGCGACCGACGACGATCTTGACGATGATGTTGACGATGACGATACGCCCGCGCCGCACGCCCCGCAATTTGTTCGTCCGCAATTGCCGTTGAATACCCACTACGTTGCCGCCTCGCACAACTCGTACGTCTGGCGCGGTCTGCAGGGCATTCTTGCGCAGATCGGTTCGCAGGGGCTGATCGATTCGCTCGACAAGAGCCAGGTGTTTCTGGAAATTGACGTCAACGACGTCGGCGGCGACGGCGATTTCTGGGTGCATCACAACGACACGACCGGGCGCGTGCGCCTGTCGAGCCTGCTGCGCAACGTGCGCTGGTGGTCCGACACGCATCCCGATCATCAACCGATCGTGCTCGGCTTCGAGTGGAACGTGGGAACCGGCACGGATGAGATGGACGACCTGCGCGCGCTGTTCACCGAATTTCTCGTCGATCCGTCGCCGCTGACCGCCGACGGTCCGTTGTATGCCATGACCGATTGGCTCGACGAATTTTTGCTCAACCTCGACGCCGCCACGCGCGAGGAAATCGACGCGCTGACGCCGCGCGAGCTGGCGTGGGTGGTCGGCTATCCGTCGCTCGGTCGGTTGCGTGGACGCGTGCTGTTGGAAGTCTCCAGTGAGATGTACACCGTGCAGCCCGCGTTCTTTCTCATGGGCGACGACGGCCAAATCAAAAACAACAGCGAATCGTCGCTTGAGGATCTGGCGATGATTTCCGCCAACCGCGCCGAACAACGATTGACCCGCGTGTACCCGAAAGGCGAACGCATCTTCGGCGGCAACTACGATTTGTTCACCGGCCTGCGCAACGGCGTTTCCAACAGTGCGATGAACATGCAGTGGATCTCGGCGGCCGACAAAGCGGTGTATGCGTTTCTCGACGAAGCCGCGCCGGGCTTTGCGCCGGTTGGCGAAATGTTGACCGATGACGGCGTGTCGGCGCGCTTGGGTCCGCCGGTGTTCGCCACCGCCTTCGCCGCACCCACGTCAACGCAGGTGTCGTTGACCGTGACGCTCGATGATTCGCTCGGCCTGGAAAATGCGCCGCTGGCGATCTTCCAGGTGATCGTCGTGGGGCTGCGCGACGGTGAGGTGGTCTCGATTGCCGCCCCGTCGGCAACCGCCTTGAGCGAACGCCATGACGACGGGCTTTCCGCCGTTTTCGGCCTGTCGCCGCAAATGACCACGGTCGAAGTGACGGTCGAGGTCGCCGGTGATGAAGAGGGCTACGAATTGTTTGTGGTTGGACCCACCGTGGCGGACGTGACGATCGATGCGCCGGCGAGCGATGCGGGCGGCGCGATCTGGTTGTCGCCGTCGTTCACCGCGATCGCCCTGACGCCCACCGGCGCGTGCACCACCCTCGGACCGTTCGGCGAACGCCTTTACGGCGACGTGATCGACGACGCATGCGACGCCGCCGACAATCCGTCGTTCCTGCGGGAAATGAGTTTTTAACTTTCCGCTATTCCGCCCAGCGCTGCACCAGGTTGAGCATGGTGCACGTCGCCAGCCCCATCGCGCGCGTGGAGACCCATTCGCGCGGGCCGTGCATCAGCATCGCGCCGCAGAACACGTTGGGCGTGGGCAGCCCTTTGGCGGTCAGGCCGCTGCCGTCGGTGCCGCCGCGTACGGGCACGCTGTCGGGCGTCAGGCCCGCGTCCTTGATCGCCTGGTCGAGCTTCGCGGCGATTTCCGGCTTGTCCTTGAGCCACTTGGCCATGTTGCGGTACTGCTCTTTGATCTGCACCTCGGTTTGCAGGCGCGGTTCCTCGGCGGCGATTTTCGCGACCAGTTCCTTCAAGCGGCGGCCGCGGTCGGCCAGCAGTTGGTCGTCGAAGTCGCGTAGGATGAACGTGATCTTCACTTCCGACGCGTTGCCCTCGATCTTGAGCGGATGGAAAAATCCGTTGCGGCCCGAGGTGCGCTCCGGGCTCTCGTCCGGGTAGCATTCGGTGAGGAATTTCGCGGCGTAGCGCATGGCGTTGACCATCTTGTCCTTCGCGTATCCCGGATGCACCGCCACGCCGGTGAACTTCACGGTCGCGCCGTCGGCGCTGAAGGTTTCGGCGTTCAGTTCGCCGGGCTTGCCGCCGTCGAAGGTGTAGGCGGCGAAAGCGGCGAAGCGTTCGATGTCGAATTTCGAAGCGCCTTTGCCGATTTCCTCGTCCGGCGTAAAGCCGATGCGCAACGTCGGGTGCGGGATCGAGTCGTCGTTCTTGAGCATCTCCAGACCGGCGAGAATCGCCGCGACGCCGGCTTTGTCGTCCGCGCCCAACAGCGTCGTACCGTCGGCGGTGATGATCGTGTCGCCCAGGCAATCTTTCAACTCGGGCGAATCGGCCGGGGCGATCACGATGTCGTTGCCCAACGTGATCGGCGAGCCGTCATAGTTTTCATGAAGCTGTGGTTTCACGCCGCTGGCCGGATAATCGGTGGCCGTGTCCACGTGCGCCAGCAGACCGATGACCGGCTTGTCCGCGACGTTGCCGGGGAAAGTGGCGAACAGGTAGCCGTTTTCGTCCAGCACGATGTCGGTGCAGCCCAGCGCGGCCAGTTTCGGCTGCAGCACGCGTTGCACGTCGAGCTGCGCGGCGGTGGACGGCATCGTCTCGACGGTCTCGTCGGATTGCGAGTCGATCTTCACGATTTCGATGAAATTGTCGACGAGCGACGTCTTGGCCAGAATCTCCTGCGGATCGGTAAACAGCTTCACGGTGTTTCTCCTTTGGCTGATCGGTGGGCGATAATAAGTGGTTGGATCGTATCACTTAACGCCAAATGCTCAACCCCCGATCGGCGCTTGGCCCGGCGCGGGACAACCCGTATAATCGGGGCGCTCAACCAAGGGGAGACAACGGTGAGACAGCCTGTTTTGTTGGACGGTGAAAGTCTGACGCTGGCCGAAGTCGAGCGGGTGGCCCGCCACGACGAGCCGGTGCAGATCGCCGAACGCGCCAAGGGAAAACTGCAGGAATCGCGGGCGATCATCGAACGCATTGCGGCCGATCGCGAGCAGCGCGTGTACGGCGTGAACACCGGTTTCGGCAGCCTGAAGGACGTGGCGATCGACAACGCCGATCTGGCGCGGCTGCAACACAATCTGCTGATGAGCCACAGCGCCGGCGTGGGCGATCCGCTGCCGACCGACACGGTGCGCACGGCCATGGTGCTGCGCGCCAACGCGCTGGCCAAAGGCTACAGCGGCGTGCGGCCGGAAGTGGTGCAGACGCTGGTCGAGATGATCAACCGCCGCGTGCATCCGTACATCCCCACGCAGGGCAGCGTCGGCGCGTCGGGCGATCTGGCGCCGCTCAGTCACCTGGCGCTGGTGCTCTCGCGGCCGCCGGCCGACGAGGACGATCGCGACGAACTCAGCGGCGAGGTTATCACCCACAAGGGCGTGCGCATTCCCGGCAAGGTCGCCATGGAGCGCGAAGGCATCGCGCGTTTGGTGCTCGGCGCGAAGGAAGGGCTGGCGCTCAACAACGGCGTGCAGGTCAGCGCGGCGATTCTGCTGCTGGCGCTGTTGGACGCCGAACGACTCGTGCGTCTGGCCGATCTGGCTGCGGCGATGACCGTCGAAGCCGTGCGCGGCACGCCCGACGCGTTTCTGCCCGAGGTGCACCGTCTGCGGCCCTTCGTCGGTCAACGGCTGAGCGCGGCGTCGATTCTGCGTTTCCTCAGCGGCTCGGCGGCCGCCGGTTCCGATCCCACGCGCATTCAGGACGGTTACAGCATTCGTTGCGCGCCGCAGGTGCATGGGGCCGCGCGCGATTCGCTGTCGCGCGTGCGCGAACGGCTGCAGGTGGAAATCAACAGCGCCACCGACAATCCGTTGGTCATCCCGGTCGCGGGCGGGAGGACGATCAGCGCCGGTCAGTTTCACGGCGAGCCGTTGGCGCTGGCGGCCGAGGCGCTCAAGATTGCGATTTCGGAAATCGCGGCGATCAGCGAACGGCGCACCTTCCGCCTGCTGACCAAGGCGCTCAGCTTCGGCCTGCCGCCGCTGCTTGCGCCTCCCGACCGGCCGGGCCTGGGCATGATGGCCGTGCAATTCACTGCGGCCGCGCTGGCCAGCGAGTGCAAGCACGTGGCGCATCCGGCCGCCGTCGACAGCATCCCCACCTGCGAGGATCAGGAGGATCACGTCTCGATGAGCCCCATCGCCGCTCGCGGCGCCCGGCGCATCGTTTACAACGCCGGTTACGTGCTGGCCGCCGAAATGCTGTGCGCGGCCCGTGCGCTGACCTTCCGCCTGGAACAGGACGGCATCGCCGTCGGCGAGGGAGCGCGTCGTTGCCTGGAGATCATCGCGCCGGTACTGGAATTGGACAAACGCGGCGCGCCTCCGACGATTCTGTTGGAGAAGCTGCACGAGCTGATCGAAGCCAAGGCCTTCGCCGAGGTGATCGGGGAGGAGGCGTGATGGCGGCGGTGTTGTTGCGCGGCGGCGAGTTGACGCCCGAGCAGGTGGCGGCGGTGGCATACGAACACGCGCCGGTGGAAATCGATCCGGCGGCCTGGGAGAAGGTCGAGCGCGGTTATCGCGCGTTGCTGGCCGTCGAGGAAAAAGACGGTCCGGTGCCGCTGTGGAAGCTGGCCGATCTCAGCGACGACGAGGCGCGCGGGCAGGTGAGCGATCTGCCGGAAACCGCGCGGCGGGTGATCGTCGATCATGCGGCGGCGATCGGCTCGCCGATGCCCACCGCGTTGGTGCGCGCGGCGATGCTGGTGCGGCTGGATACGCTCATTCAAGGGTACAGCGGCGTGCGCCCGGAAACGGTGCGCGCGTTGGCGGCGATGCTCAACGCGGGCGTGCATCCGCTGGTGCCCGGCAAGGGGCACCTGAGCATGGCCGGTGATCTGGCTCCGCTGGCGCACATTGCGCTGGTGCTGTGCGCGGGCGGCGGCGAGGTGGAAGGCGATACCGGTTTCGCCGTGCTGGGCCGCCATGAGGACAAGGTCGAGGTGCTTACCGGTGCGGAAGCGATGCGCCGGGCGAACATCGAGCGTTTGTGGCCGACGTTGAAGGAATCATTTTCGCTGATCGTCGGCACGAGCATGGCGGCGGCGCGCGCGGCGTTGATCGCCTGGGAAACGGAACGCCTGTTCAAGCTGGCGATCGCCGCCGGCGCGTTGACCTGCGAGGCGATGCGCGCCAATCGTTCGGCTTTCGACGAGCGCATTCATCGCCTCGGCCCCGGTCGCGCCGATGTGCTGGCCGTGGCGCGGCAACTCGAGCGTTGGACTGCCGGTTCGCAACTGGTCGGTTGCCGAAAGGGAGGCGACGCGTTTTCCATTCGTTGCCTGCCGCAAATTCTCGGCGGCATCCAAACCGCGTTGCGCCAGGCGTGTCAGGTGATCAACGAGGAACTGCGTTTGGTCAGCGACAACCCACTGATTCTCGATGATGAAAACGGTCCGGCGTGTGTGGACGGCGGCAACTTCCACGGCGAGCGACTGGCGCTGGCGCTCGACAGCTTGCGCCTGGGCCTCGCCGAAATCGGCGCGCTGTCGGAGCGGCACGCGTTCATCATGACCAACCGCGCGCGCTCGGGCGGCCTGCCCAGTTTCCTGGTGCGCGAACGCGGCCTGAACAGCGGCTTTATGCTGGCGCAGTACACGGCGGCCGCGCTGGCCAGCGAAAACAAAAGCCTCGCAATGCCCTACGCGACCGACTCGCTGCCGGCTTGCCAGGATTATGAAGACCATGGCGGGCTGGCGTCGTTGAGCGCGGCGGCGACGGAAAAGGTGCTGGCCAACGTGCGCGCCATTCTGGCGATTGAAATTCTGTGCGCCGCGCAGGGCGTGGACATTCGCGCCGACGACGGAGCGGCGCCCGGCGAGTTGAGCGACCGACTGCGCCACACGTTGCGGCGGCAGGTGGATCATTGGGTCAACGATTCGGTGATGTATCGCCTGATCGACGCCGCCACGCGCATGTGCCGACCCGGCGGCGAATTGGACGAGGTAGTGCAAGACGTGATGGAGATGATCGATGGCTGATGTGAAGAAGGTCAAGCCGGCGCAGCCCGGCGGTTTCAACGATTACCACCCGCCGCTGATGCTGGCGCGCTCGCGGATGATCGACGCCATCCGCCGCACCTATGAGCTGTTCGGCTTCGTTCCGCTGGAAACGCCCTGCGTGGAATTCGCCGAGGTGCTGCTGGGCGAGGGCGGCGAGACCGACAAGGAAGTTTTTTTCCTCAACGGTCCGGAAGAGGACAAGGAACTGGCGCTGCGTTTCGACATGACCGTGCCGCTGGCGCGCTACGTGGCGGCCAACACCGATTTGCTCATGCCCTTCAAGCGTTATCAGATCGGGAACGTGTTTCGTGGCGAGAAACCGCAGGCCGGACGCTTTCGTCAGTTTGCGCAGGTCGACGCGGACATCATCGGCGCGAAAACCGGCTTGCCCGACGCGGAAATCATCGCGGTGACCGTCGCGGCGCTGGAAGCGCTGGGCGTGGAAAAATTCGTCGTGCGCATCAACGATCGCAAAATCCACGACGGCCTCGCGGCGGCGATCGGGATTCAGGCGCGCGGCGCGTGGTCGCGCGACGATCTGGTCAAGGAATTGCTGCGCGTGCTGGACAAGGTCGAGAAAATCGGCCGCGCCGGCGTGCGTGAGGAACTGCGCCGTAAGCCGCAAGGCGAGCAGGATCGCGCGTTGCAACTGGGCGACGAGGCCCTGGCGCTGATCGATCGTTTTCTGGACATCGCCGGCGACAACGCGCAGAAACTCGAAGCGGTCGGCGAATTGGTGCGCGGCGACGTCGGCGCGGAAGGCGTCGCGGAATTGCGCGCGGTGCTCGATCATCTGCGCGAATACGGCATCGACGAAGGGCGCGTGCGCATGGATCTGAGCGTGGCGCGCGGCCTGGATTATTACACCGGGCCGGTGTTGGAAACGACCTTGCTCGACCTGCCGGAGATCGGTTCGGTGGCCAGCGGCGGGCGTTACGATGAAATGATCGGCCGTTTCCACGCCAACCCGATGCCGGCCGTGGGCACGTCCATCGGCCTGGATCGTCTTTTCGACGCGCTGCAAAAACTCGAACTGGTAAAGACGGCCGACAGTGAGGTCGAGGCGCTGCTGATGGTTTTCGATCAAGCGCTGGTGCCGCACTACCTGCGCCTGTTGCGCCGGCTGCGCGACGCGGGCGTCGCCGCGGAAATCTACCTCGGTTCCGACAGCGGCTTCAAAGCGCAGATGCGCTACGGCCTGCGCAAAGGCGTGCGGCACCTGGTCATTTGCGGCGAAGACGAGATGGCCAAAAACGGCGTGGAGGTCAAGGACCTCACCCAGCGCGAGCAGGTGTTTGTCGCCGACGACGATCTGCTTGCTCACCTGTTGGCCAAGCGGGGATAGGCAGGCGTATAAAACAAAAAACCCGGGGCGCATCGGCTCCGGGTTTTTTTTAGGGGTTGCTGGGGCTTGAACCCAGGACGCCTGGATCCACAATCCAGTGCTCTACCAACTGAGCTACAACCCCGCTCTTTGCGGGCAGGGCGATAGTCTACTTATCGATTTTTTCCTGTCAAGTTCGTTTTTTGGAAAATCAGCGGCGCAGCAGCCGGTCGAGATTTTTTTGGATCCACTCGTTGGTTTTTTCATGACGGGGGTGCGCCTGTTCGGCCTGCCGGAAAGCACGACCGTGCAGCACGCGCCGATCGCCGGCTTGCCGCGGACGAAACAGCCAATGCAGCATTTCGTGGTAGATCAGCGTTTCCATCACGTACTGCGGCACCCAGTCGGCGTCGAGCACCGGGTGGATGCGGATGACGTTGGTTTGCGCGTCGTAGCTGCCCAGGCGGATCGACGTTTTGCTGCGTCGGCGCCGGGTGCGATTGCCGTTTTGCCCCCAGGTGATCACCGCGTCGCAGGAACGCTTGAAGTACCTGGCGTTCACCTGGTCGAACATCTCCCGCAGATCGAAAAATTGTCCTTTGGTTTTGGCGGGCAGGTCATGGCCGTTTTTGGCCGGCGCTTCGTCGATAAGGTCGGTATGGTCAATGATGAACTGGTTGATCAATTCGCGGTTACGCTTGTTCGGGCGGCGGCAGAACGAGGCCAGCGTACGTAAAAACGGCCCTTCCGCCAGCAGGAACATGTGGTGCAGGCGGATCGTCACGCGCTCGGCTTCCCACGAGCAGGAGATCATGCTGCTGCGGTTGTTGTTGACGATCAGCTTGACCGTCACGCCCAGACGCTCTTCCAACTCGCGATGCAACCGCTGTGCTTGTTCCGTTCGATTCATCCGCGCAACCTTGCCATGAGAGGGCGTCGGCCGACAAGGGGCAAAATGGCTATGCTATAGAATGGTAATAACTTGAGAAACGAGGGTCAGGGCTTGGCGTTCGGATTTTTCAACGTGCCTTTGAGCGGAATCTGATAGAAGCCGTTGGCGTCGGGTTCCTTGAGGGTCATCATGATGATGCCCAGCGCGTCTTCCATTGCCTCGGACGGTTTGATTTTGAGCGTCAGGAACATGCGGCTGGACATCAGGTCCTCGCGGGTGGTCACGCGTCCGGTCAGACCGACTTCGAGGTTGTCGCCCTTGAGCGTGAAATCCTTGACCGTCAGGTTCTGCCGCTTGAGTTCGAAGGACATTTTGCCCGGTTCGAAGGCGATGGGCGGCAGTTCCTTTTCCAGAATTTTGATGTTCTTCGCCTTCAGGTTGTCCAGGTTGATGTTCAGCGCGCCTTCGTTCAGGCGGCGGTTGATGCGGTTGACGTGCGCTTCGAAGTTGCCGCTGAGCACGCCCTCCAGGTCCATCTGCCCGACTTTGCGCACCAGGTCGCGCGTTTGGTACTTGGCCAGCTTGAGCCCCGAGAAGTTCATCGCCACGTCGACCAACTGCCCGCGTTTGCACACCGAACCGGCGATGCCGCCGTCGTAGGTGTACACGTCGAAATCGACCCACAAGCGGCCGCGCAGCAATTGCAGCAACCGCAGGCGCATGCGCGCCTCGTCGAGGCTGAACAACACTTGGTTGGGCGTTTCGGCATGGGCCAGTTTCAGCCCTTTGATCTGAAAGCCGCTGAGGCGGAAGGTCGAGATTTCGTCGATATTCACCGCCAGGTTGCCCTGGGCTTCGATTTTGTTGATCAACGTGTCGCGAATGGCGTCAAAGGGGAAGGTCAGATAGAGGAAGAGGAAAAACAGCGCCATGAACAGGGCGCCATAGCCCATCAGCTTTTTCCATTCGGTGGTGCGAAGCCAGTTGGTCAGTTTGCGCATTCTTCCTCCACTATCGATCCCGCGCGTTCTACCATGTCCCAACGACGACCGCAACCTGCCGGACAAACCTCAGCCCGTCGCCGTCGGCCTTATGCAGACACGGGATATCCATTTAAGGTTGAAGGATTGCCTCGTTTTTTTCAACCGGCAGGACCGGCCGGACAAAACTTGCGTCTCGTGCCGCGAACCGCTTGAAAAATTTTGAGAAATAAATCAATCATGCGCTGGAGATCAGGGTGGAGTAACGATTCAGTGCTGTTCAACTCGAAAGAATTTCTTATTTTCTTTCCGCTGGTGGTGTTGCTGTATTACGCCTTGCCGCCGCGCCGGCGCTGGTGGCTGCTGTTGCCGGCCAGCTATGCGTTTTACATGTCCTGGCGGCCGACCTACCTGGCGCTGATTTTGCTGTCGACGACGATCGTATATTTCGTCGGCCGTGCGATGGCCGCCACCGATAGCCAAACGCGGCGCAAAACGCTGTTGATCCTCAGCCTGGTCGGCAACCTCGGCCTGCTGTTCGCTTTCAAGTACTTCAACTTTTTCAACGACAACCTCGGCGCGCTGCTCGACGGTCTGGGCCTCGGCTACGCCTACGCCGGATTGAGCGTCGCGTTGCCGGTGGGCATTTCCTTTTATACGTTCCAAGCGTTGGGCTACAACATCGACGTCTATCGCGGCGAGGTGCAAGCGGAAAAACGCTTCGGCAAGCTGGCATTGTTCGTCGCGTTTTTCCCGCAGTTGGTCGCCGGGCCGATCGAACGCACGAAACGCTTGCTGCCGCAGTTCGATCGGATTGTCCGTTTCGATCAGGCACAGGTGCTCGACGGTCTGAAGCTGATGACCTGGGGTCTGTTTAAAAAGGTCGTCGTCGCCGACCGGCTGGCGATGTTCGTCAACGCGGTGTTTGCCGACCCGGCCGCCGGCGACAGCCTGCAATTGCTGGCCGCCGCGTATTTCTTCAGCTTTCAGATCTACTGCGATTTTTCGGGCTACACCGATATCGCCCGGGGTGCGGCGCGCGTGTTGGGCTTCGAGTTGACCCTCAATTTCCGCCGGCCGTTTCACGCCGATTCCATCCGCGATTTCTGGCGGCGCTGGCACATTACGTTGTCCACCTGGTTTCGCGATTACCTTTACATCCCGTTGGGCGGCGGACGCGTGCGGGCGCGGCGGCTGTACTTCAACCTGGCGGTCGTGTTTCTCCTCAGCGGTTTGTGGCACGGCGCGGCGTGGACCTTCGTGGTCTGGGGCGCGTTGCACGGGACGCTGCTGATCGTCTCGCACCTGAGTTCCGGGTGGCGGCAACGCCTTGTCGAAAAGGTCGGTCTCATGCGCCGCCCGTTGCTGCATCGCTGGTGGCGAATTTTCGTGACCTTTCACCTGGTCGTCGGGGCGTTCGTCGTTTTCCGCGCGGCGAGCCTCGCCGACGCTTGGCGCGTTTTCGCCGGCATCGGTCGCCTGCAACTTTCCCCCGGCTCGCTGAATGCGGTGGTCGGTAGCTGGAATTTCCTCCTGGCGATTTTCTGGGTGATCGCGTTGGAGATCGTCGAGACGCTACACGATCGTTTCGACCTGCGCCGCGTGCTCGCCCGGCGTGGCGTGGTCGTGCGCTACCTGGCGTATCTGGCGCTGGTGCTGGTGATTTTGTTGTTCGGCGTGTTTGAGGAAGTGGAATTCATCTACTTCCAATTTTAAGGGATGCGATGAAGCGTTTTGTCGTCAAATTCTCCGCTTTCCTGCTGTTGCTGGCCGCGGCGCTGGCGCTGCTGGAGATCAACGCGCGCGTTATGTATCCCGATCCCGAACGCGGCGTGCTCGGGCAAAAGAAGCGATACCTGCGCGAACAACGCGAGCGGGTGGAGATTCTGGTGCTCGGCAATTCGCATTCGGAATGCAGCATCGATCCGGCGTTCCTGCCGCGAACCGGCTTCAACCTATCGATGCCCGGCATCGATTTGCGCACCAACCATTACCTGTTGAACTACTGGATCGACGATCTGCCGCGCCTGGACACGCTGCTGATCGAGTTGTCGTTCTTTACCTTTTCCTTCGACGTCGCCGAAATGCGTCCCTATTTCACCAAGGATTTCCTGCTGCAATTCGGCGTCCGTCCGCCGGCGAACAAGTGGTTCACCCTGCCGGTCGATCTGCTCAGCTATTCGTCGGCCTTCTGGCTCAAGCACGACCAATTCGTACACGATCTGGTGCGGCGGCAGCGCATCACGCTGTTTCATCGCCTAATCGGCAATCGCGCCCCGGCCGATCCGGACATGCCGCGCTTCGTGTTTCAGGAAAACGGCTATCGTTGGTCGGCGCGTATCCGCAGCGCCCGCGAGCGTCGCAAGTGGGCCAGGCCCAAAGCGGAAGAGACCATGCGTTATCAGCGCGAGAAAAAGTTCATTGCCGCAAACATGGCTCATCTGACCGCGATCGTCGAGACCGCACGCGCCCGAAATGTGACGCCGGTGCTCTTTTCCTCGCCTCTGACCGAGGAATATCTGGAATTTTACGACGATATGCTGAAGCGGGAATTTTATGATCTGCTATATGAATTTCTTACAAAAAATCCCGATGTGCGCTATTTCGACCTGATCCGCGCCGCGTTCATCACCCCGGCCAACTTTCGCGATGCCGACCACTTGAATGCTTCGGGCGGTCAGGCGGTCACCCAATACCTGGTCGAACAGTTGTGGCGTTGATCGTCAGGGGGATCAATCGGGAGCAACGGGCTGCTTGCATTTCCCGCAACGCGGAAAACCGCGATACAAAGGGGCGCCGCATGATGGACATTTATACCGTTCGATCTCCGCTTCCAGCCATTTTTCGGTTCCCAGTGCGCGGCGTTGAGGAACTGTACGCAGAATGACCCGTTTTCCGATTTCTATCGGGAAATTTTCGATGTGTTCGCAGGGAAAGTCGTCGCATTCATGGCAACCGTTCAGGTTGCGCTCCGCCGTGCAGGATAATATCGGGCAGACGCGACAGTAAATGAACACATTATCCGATTTGCATCCCTCGCAGACGATTTGATCGCTGGGCACGCCGTAAAATCGGCTTAGTTTTTCGATTAGTTTGGTGTTGTTGTCACGATAAGCGGCTTGGATTGAGCAAACACCGCAAAATAATCCGCATGGGGGGAGCAGTTTCTCGTCAACCATGATGAACGCCCTTATAAAAGGTATTGTGGTCAATTGAACTATACATCATTGATTTGCCGGATAATAGAAGGCGGTTGTATTCGGCCCATTCCATTTTCCCATTCCAACTCCGAAAATCGAACACTCGCTCCGGAAATCGAACACCTGCCTGATGCTGGTATATGTTAACTAGTTGATATTCCAATAAAAATAATCTTTCCGCCCTTGGCATCCCCCTTGCTCTAGTTAATGGGCAAGGAGGCAGCGCATGTTGGGCAAAACGATATCCGGAGCGACCGCGGGTGTGGAGGCTTTCGCCGTCGAGGTGGAAGCGCACTCCGGTCGCGGTTTGCCCAAGCTGCGCCTGGTCGGCCTTCCCGACGGCGCCGTGCGCGAAAGCCGGGAGCGCGTGCGCTCGGCGTTGTCCAGCAGCGGCTTTCATTGCCTGCGCCATCGCACGGTGGTCAATCTGGCCCCGGCCGATCGCCGCAAGGAAGGCGCGGCGCTGGATCTGCCGATCGCCGTGGCGCTCATGCAGGCGTATGAGTTGATCCCCAAATTGCGCACCATGGGCCATGCGATGCTCGGCGAATTGGGCCTGGACGGCTCGATCAAGCCGGTGCCCGGCGCGTTGGTTGTCGCCAGTCACCTCAAGCAGATGGGCTTCGAGGGCTTGCTCGTCGCGCGGGAAAACGTGAAAGAAGCCGCTTCGATCGAAGGGTTGGAGGTGCGCGGCTTTTCGCACCTGGTCGATGTCGTCGGCTGGCTGCGCGGCGAAAAGAAATTCGATCCCGCGCCGACCACGCCGGTGACCGCCGAACTGTCACGCGGCGACGAGGATCTCGACGAGGTCTGCGGCCAGGAACATGCCAAGCGGGCCTTGGAAATTGCCGCCGCCGGCGGGCACAACGTTCTGCTGATTGGCCCTCCCGGTTCCGGCAAAACGATGCTCGCCCGGCGGCTACCGACGCTTTTGCCGGCGATGACCACCGGCGAAATTCTTGAAACGAGCAAAATTTACAGCGTCGCCGGTCGCCTCAATGGATCGGGCCTGATGATGCGGCGACCCTATTGCGCGCCGCACCATGGGGCCAGCGATGCCGGGTTGATCGGCGGCGGGATCGTGCCGCGGCCGGGGCAGGTGAGCCTGGCGCACAACGGCGTATTGTTCATGGACGAAATGCCCGAGTTTCGGCGCGACGTATTGGAAATGTTGCGCCAACCATTGGAGGACGGCACGATCACCATCAGCCGCGCCGCGATGACCGCCAATTTTCCGGCCGATTTCATTCTGGTGGCGGCGATGAATCCGTGCCTCACCAAGGG